>Ga0065704_10070178_pt1 | contig 132449 bp, 128 predicted proteins | sample SwiRhicommuniRL2_FD_59091 | JGI IMG/M metagenome (GOLD analysis project Ga0065704, IMG submission 59091) | Switchgrass rhizosphere bacterial communities from Rose Lake, Michigan, USA - RL2 v2 (version 2) | ecosystem: Host-associated > Plants > Roots > Rhizosphere > Soil | place: East Lansing, MI | reverse complement strand
AGATGTAAAGGCAGGGCAGATCAAAGCCAGCCTGCAACTAGGCATCGGCATAGCGGATGGCACCTATATGCTGAGCATAGTAACCGAAGGACATGCTTACAGAACCAACTTCGTGGTACTGACTAAGTAGTATAATACAGATGTTGAAACAAAAATCCCCGCTATACAGCGGGGATTTTTGTTTTCTTTAACACAGCAATAATACATTGTTAATATCGATAGCTATTGGAAGTATTTTGAATAAATACCCCTTGGCGGGGTATGGGAATGGGTGTTTGGCAACGGTACATTTGATGTAAACCAAACACCATTTGTTATGAAGCACGTATCATTACTATTGCTTGCAGCCTTAATAAGCCTGAGTGCTTGCAAAAAAGAAGCGACAACAACAAGAAGACCAAGTACAGAACTAGGGAAGCATCTCTCGAAAGTAAATAACTGGCAAACCAACACCAATATAGAGGTAACATCAAGCAGCTTTGAAATCACTAATACAGGAGAGCTGACTAGTGTAAGAACATTTGCCGCAAATGCTGAAGCAATGCTTAATCTGACAAGTTTCACAAAGGATGCCTCTGGGAAAATAGTGCGATCGACAGGAACTTTTAAGGCACAACCTGTGGTTTATGTATTTGAGTATGACGGAGCCGGTAATTTGATTAGACGAAAATATGATGTAGGAGATAGCCCAACTATTACTACAAACTATACGTACGATGCGAGCCGCCGTATTGTAGAAGAGGAAGAAATGAAGGAAGACGAGGTAATGATGACTAAAACATATTCGTATAACGCAACCGTAAATAACCCGACAGGTATGGAACTTGTTGGAGAGGGCACGCATGGTTCAATAGGGTACCGTTATACTTTTGATGATAAGAAGAACCCATACTTGCTGCTACCTAAAATAATGTATTACTTCGGTGTCGGTGAATTTTATGATAACAACCTTATGATAGAAACCCAGATAAATGGTTCAGCACAAAAATCTACATACCAGTACAATGCAGATGGCTATCCAATATCGAGGGACGATGGTTCGGGTACAGGTATGAAATTCTATTATGAGTGAAGCAGTAATTACTATGTAACAATTAATGCCTGCCTGAAGGCCTGAACTTTGTAAAAGCATCAGACGGCAGCATTGTAAGGATATTGACCAGCAAATAATTACAAATCCCCAAATGAACCTACAGCCGGCCATTTGCCGGCTGTTTTGTTTTTAATAACGCTGAATTTTACTTGAGGTTTGCAGAAATCGGATTTTGACATTAGCTTTCCTGCTAATAATCTCCGGAGAAATGTCGCAATCAGTATTCCGCCGCAAATCGTTGCAGCAAATAGAGCAGGATGTAGCCAGTGGCCAGAGTGATGCCCACCATACCGGGCTGCATAAAGTGCTTACCGTGCGCGACCTGACCTTTATGGGTATAGCGGCTATTGTAGGTGCGGGCATATTTTCAACTATAGGTAAGGCCAGCTATGATGGTGGCCCGGGCATTGTGTTCCTGTTCCTGTTTGTATCGGTGGCTTGTGGTTTTGCGGCAGTATGTTATGCTGAGTTTGCCAGTATGGTACCGGTATCGGGTAGTGCGTATACCTATTCTTATGTAGCCTTTGGTGAAATAATAGCCTGGATAATAGGTTGGGACCTGCTGATGGAATATGCGATAGGCAACATAGCAGTCGCCATATCGTGGAGTGACTATTTTACCAGTTTGCTAGATGGGCTTGGGTTACATATACCGGCTTACCTGACTATGGACTACTGGACAGCGCAAGAACAGGGTAGCGATGCTGCTATAGCTGCATGGAATAATGCGCCGATGCTGGGTAGTTTGCGATTCATTTGCGACATACCTGCATTCCTGGTTACAGTCATCATCACTACTGTAATATATGTAGGCATCAAAGAATCGAAACGCACTACTAATGCAATGGTGATATTGAAAATGGCAGTGATAGCATTGGTGATAGTGGCCGGTGCATTCTATATACAGCCTACTAACTGGTCGCCCTTTATGCCCAATGGATTAGGCGGTGTGCTGGGTGGTACAGCTGCGGTATTCTTCTCTTATATTGGTTTTGATGCTATATCGACAACAGCGGAGGAATGTAAGAATCCTCAGCGCGACCTGCCGAAGGGCATGTTCAACTCACTCATCATTTGCACTATAGTATATATACTCATAGCATTGGTGCTTACAGGCATGGTAAGTTATGACAAATTGAATGTTGGTGACCCGCTGGCATTTGTATTTCAGGAGAATAATCTCAACTGGTTGGCCGGTATTATAGCCGTAAGCGCCGTTATTGCCACAGCCAGTGTATTGCTTGTTTTTCAGCTAGGACAGCCGCGTATTTGGATGAGTATGAGCCGCGATGGATTGCTGCCTCCAGTATTTTCTAAAATACACCCGAAGTTTAAAACACCATCGTTCTCTACCATACTTACCGGTGTGTTGGTTGGTGTGCCTGCTCTGTTTATGAACCTGACGACGGTAGTGGACCTATGTAGTGTAGGCACACTATTCGCTTTCGTGCTGGTGTGCGGTGGTATACTGAGGCTGGATGAACAACGTAAAAAACAGGGTGAGGCAAACGTACCGCGAAGCAAATTCAAAACACCGTATATAAATGGTAAATGGATAGTGCCGGCATTATTTGTATTGACTGTTGTGCTGGTTGGCATGTACTATCCCGGTGGCATTAGTAGCTTTTGCCTGAGTGATAAACCGGGTTGGCAAGGTATACGGGAAAAGATACCATACCTGCTTTTTGCCATTGTATTTGTTGTGATAACAGTATTATCATTCTTGCGCAGTTATTCATTGATACCAGTACTGGGTTTTCTGTGCTGCAGCTACCTGCTATGTGAATCGGGCACTAGCAACTGGGAGCGTTTCCTGATCTGGCTGTTGATAGGTTTGGTGGTTTACTTTGTTTATGGAAAGAGAAAAAGCAAGCTGGCCCAACGATAGTCGCTGGCAGCTTGCTTATCATCCTCTGAAAAAGAATATGTTCTGGTTATTCAGCACCGGCGCTTTCTTCTTTATCGCCGCCCAGGCTGTAGTAGTTATTTTCTTCGTCCTCTTCGCCAATCTGTTCATTGGCATCATCAGCTTCACTGCCGGGTACGTCAAGGTCGTTGCCTGGCTGTAGCGTTGTGTCGTATACTTCATTCAGCGGTTCGCCGTCCAGATCTGTATTGTCCAACTCGGCAGTTGGGCTATCATCATTCAAAAGGCGCAAGTCTTCAGCAGTAACATCGGCTTCGGTGCCCATTACAATTTCCAGCTCATCGTCGTCAGCATCTGCAGATTGGGTTGCAGAGGTATTAATAGAACCATCCTGCTCCACCTCCGCTTTACCGTTATTGTTCTTCGTAATGTCTTCACCCGATGGGTAATGAGGATAACCTGGAAAATCCTGTTCTTCTATTTGGTCTTTCATAGTGCAGTTCTTTATGTCTCAAATACACTATAAAAAATAGTGCCGCTACAGCGGAGGCAGCTTACCTTCTGGATATTTGTCCCAATCAATATCTTTACCAATAGTGCCCCTGAAACGTTTGAAGAAATTCTCCGATTCTTTGATAGATGTGAAATCGTCTACTAATGCGGGGCTGGGGTCAATACGGGGTTTGAGGTATTGATATGCAGCTAACGTATCGGTTACGAAGGGCAATGGTTGCACCGGTGTGCCGAAACGTTTTTTAAGAAAACCCTTTAGCATAGCAGATTGAAAAGGGTCGGTAGCGAGTGCAAGTGATTTAAAGCCTTTCTTTTTAGCCAGTTGGTAGGAGTAAAAAACATTCTCGGTACTATGGCGGGCAATGGTATCGTAAAAGATATGCTTTGCTGGTATACCCAGTGCTTTGCCGTACATGCCCATGACATAAGCCTCCACAAATGGCGTGTATACCGCACCGCCTGAGTAGATGATATTCTTAGCAATACCGTTCTTATACAACACCCATGACCATATAACACGTGCTTTCATTACAGAATCCCAGCCATTGTTCATTACATCGTAAGGGATACCAGGGACGATAATAGCGTCAAAGGTTTGATTCTGTTGCCTGATCTCAGCCAGATTGTTGCGTGGGCCGCGTTTGGGGGTAATGCAGGCACTTATAAGCAATAGCGCACTTATGGTAAGAATGGAGTATCGCAGGTATGATTTCAATATGTAGGATTATTTAAGCGAATATACATACTGGAAAATCATGCCATATACTATTTGTATTGTTTGGCAATGCCTTTTAGCTCATTCAGTTTCAGAAGTGCTTCTACCGGGGTAAGGGTATTGATATCTGTTACTTCCAATATCTGCTGTATGCGTTTCAGGTCTTCGGCTATGCCCTCAAATATGTTGAGCTGAAAAGTTGCCGCAGGCTGTATGCTCTTTACTTTCTCGGAAGTATCGGATGTGCTGCCATGTTTTTCTTCCAGCAAAGCCAGTATGTCCTCGGCACGGTCAAGCAACTTAGGGGGCATGCCCGCCATACGGGCTACCTGTATACCGAAGCTATGCCTGCTGCCACCGGGTGCCAGTTTGCGCAGGAAGATGACCTTGTTGCCCGTTTCTTTATGGGTAATATGATAGTTGCGGACACGTGCAAGCTGATGCTCGAGCTCGTTGAGCTCGTGATAGTGTGTAGCGAAAAGTGTTTTAGGTTTTGACGATGAATTGTGCAAGTATTCAACAATAGACCAGGCAAGGGAGATACCGTCATAAGTGCTGGTGCCACGGCCTATCTCATCGAGCAATACAAGGCTGCGCTCGCTGAGGTTGTTGATGATACTGGCGGTCTCATTCATCTCCACCATGAATGTACTTTCGCCACCGCTGAGATTATCCGATGCGCCTACACGGGTAAATATCTTATCGGTAAGCCCGATGTGTGCAGTTTCAGCAGGTACAAAGCTGCCCATGTGGGCCATTAGGGTAATGATAGCCGTCTGGCGCAGCAGTGCCGATTTACCACTCATGTTTGGGCCTGTAAGTATAATGACCTGCTGTTCTTCTTTATCCAGCTTTATATCGTTAGCTACATAAGTTTCGCCGGGTGAAAGCTGCTGTTCTATAACAGGGTGACGGCCTTGTTTAATATCCAAGACCGCATCCTGCTCCAGCACCGGGCGACGGTAACTGTACTTACGCGCGTTGTTGGCAAAGCACAACAGGCAATCGAGTTGCGCTATGATGTTTGCGTTGGTTTGTATTGCGGCAATGAATGGTTCTATCTCTGCCAGTAGCTTTTGATAGATATCCATTTCTATAGCCAGTATCTTATCTTCTGCACCCAGTATTTTCTCCTCGTATTCTTTCAGCTCGGGTGTGATGTACCGTTCTGCATTGGTGAGCGTTTGCTTACGTATCCATTCGGCAGGTACTTTGTCTTTATGGGCATGCGTCACCTCAAGGTAGTAACCGAATACATTGTTATAAGCCACCTTCAATGAAGTGATGCCTGTACGCTGTGCTTCCGCCTGTTGTATCTGCAGCAGGTAATTCTTTCCACTACGCGATATGTTGCGCAGGTCATCCAGTTCAGCATGTACGCCTTCGCGTATCATGCCGCCTTTGTTGGCCTGTGCGGGTGCATCGTCAACTATTATGGTTTTGATGCGCTCCTGCAACTCCGTCATAGGTAGCAATGCATGTACCATCCTGCAAAGCGGGTCGTGCTTAGAATCGATACATTGTTCGCGCATCTGCTGCATGAATTGCAGGCTGCGGCCCAGTTGCATCACCTCGCGAGGGTTGGCTTTCTTCAGCGGTATCTTACCTACCAGCCTTTCAACATCACCTACCTGCTTTACCAGGGTTGTAAGTGCATGGTTCAACTCCTGATCGAGAATGAAATGACTAACGAGGTCGAGCCTTTGCTCAATACGCTGCATATCATATAGCGGGAATATCAGCCAGCGTTTCAGCAGGCGGGCACCCATGGGTGTATAGGTATTATCCAATGCCTGCAGCAGGCAGGTGCCTTTTTCATCGCTGCTATGCAATAGTTCCAGGTTACGGATCGTGAATCGATCCATCCACAGAAAATCATTAGCGATAACACGCTGTATGCTATTGATGTGCTGCAGATTGGGGTGTTCTGTATCTTTCAGGTAGTGCATGGCTGCACCGGCAGCTATTACAGCAGCGCGGGTATCTTCTATGCCAAATCCTTTCAGCGATTGGGTTTGAAAATGCTGCAATAGGGTATCATAGGCATACTGATCGGCATATATCCAGTCTTCAAGCTGAAAGGTATATACCTTGCTATCAAACTGCTCACGGAAGCGTTTTACCTGTGATTTGGGTAAGATAACTTCCGATGGGTTAAAGCTTTGCAATAGCTTATCCATGTACTCAGCATTGCCCTGGGCTGTATAAAATTCACCTGTCGTAATATCGATGAACGCCACACCGCAGGCAGGTTCGCCGAGGTAGAGTGCAGCGAGAAAGTTATTGGTTCTATTATCCAGTAGTTTATCGCTGGTGGCAACGCCGGGAGTAACCAGCTCTGTAACGCCACGTTTTACGATACCCTTTACTGTTTTAGGGTCTTCTAATTGATCGCAGATGGCTACACGGTAACCAGCCTTTACCAACTTGTGCAGGTAGGTATCCAGCGCATGGTGTGGAAAACCTGCTAACTCTACAGACGATGCTGCACCATTGCTGCGCTTGGTGAGGGTAATACCCAACACCCGCGATGCTATTAATGCGTCTTCGCTAAAGGTTTCGTAAAAGTCGCCCACCCTGAAAAGAAGTACTGCATCGGGATATCTTTGCTTTATCTCCCGGTGCTGTTTCATCAGCGGTGTTTCTGTAGCAGCCGTTTTTGCCATGAGGCTGCAAACTACATAATCTACTGCTTAAGCCTTACCAGAAAGTCCTTAGAAATACTCACATTATATCCACCATTCTTCCAGTTTACAGACTGCCAGCCGGCTGTCGGGGCTATTTTCCCGGTGACTTCACCGTCTGTTATTTCCAGTGGCAGGGTAAAGCCATCAACTACATTGGTAAGACGGTAGTAAAGCTTGCCTTTTTTAATGTAATAATCGAGTTCCGGGATGTCCTTTGTGCGCAGATATTGGTTAAAGAACGGCTTTAATGAAAGCCCGGTCTTCGTCATAATATACTGTTCTATCTCAGCGCTGGTCACGATCTTATGGTAATGTTCCTTATTCATATCGCGCAGCAGCTGCCGGAACTTTTTATCATCACCAATCATCATGCGTATCATGTGTACCACGGCAGATCCTTTATCGTAGCGATCGCCTGAGCCATGGTCGCAAACGCCATAATCGCCAATTATAGGTTTGTCATTGCGGATATTTGCCCATTCTCCCCGTATATATTCAAACCCTTTTTCCCTATTGGTTATCCACTCCGCATACAAGCCCTCGGTGTAGGTAGTGAATCCCTCATGCAACCAGTTATCCACCATATCGGCAGCAGTAATATTGTTGCCATACCATTCGTGGCCGCTTTCATGCACTATGATGAAATCAAATAGGTCGCCCACACCAGTACCGCTACGGTCTTTGCCGAGATAGCCCATTTTGTATTGATTGCCATAGGCAACGGCACTCTGATGTTCCATACCTAGGAACGGCGCTTCTACCAGTTTATAACCATCTTCGTAGAAAGGGTAGGGCCCCATCCAGTATTCAAAGCAGTGCAGCATATCCTTGGTCATAGCGAAATGCTTACGGGCTTTTACCTCATTGTGTCGCAGGCAATAGAAGCTAAGGTCGAGTACGCCTTTTTCACCCATCATGGTATCTGTCCATGATACATAGTCGCCGATATAGAAGGTAGCGTTGTAGGTGTTAATGGGGTTTAAAACTTTGTAAAAGCCTACATCATATTTTTTCCCTACTGCTTTATCATCACTAATTATATCTCCTCTACGGGCATTTCGTCCATTGCCAATAAGTTTTAATCCAATATCAAATTTGCACCAAGCTGTCATTCCTTTATCAGGTTCGTCACCCTGATAGTCTTTGCATGGCCACCAACTACTTGCGCCTAAACCTTGACAGGCAACAGAAATCCAAGGTCTATTTAGAGAATCTTTACCCCATATTAAGCCACCATCCCACGGTGGAGATCTAGCAATTTTAGGTACACCTTTATAATGTATTACTAGCACTTCTTCGCTACCTATCTGCCATGTCTTAAAAGGTCCTTTTACCCAATAAACATTCCCTTCTCTTGAAAAGCTTAATTTTTTATGCGTCCATTTATCGTCTGTAATCCTATGGTCCCAATTAATACTGTCAATCACCATTGGCTCTTGAAGATCAATCTGTAAACTGTCTGATGGATTGGAGATAACTTTAAAGATTATTCCGACTGAACCTTCAATAGTTTTTGTTTCTTTATCAATTGTAATGTCTAAAGAGTAATCCTGCACATCCCACCAATCCCTGCCACGACCATTGCTGCCACGAAGGGTATCCTGCCGGGTATAAGCAAATAGGGTATTTGCCAATAGCAAATACCCTATAAGTTGTATCGTTATTTTCGAAAGCCTATTGTGCATCTTTGATCTCCACTACTTCTACATCAAAAACCAATACAGAGTTGTTTGGTATTTTAGGCGATGGTGAGCTGGCTCCATAAGCCAGACCTGATGGTATATACAGGGTGGCTTTTGTGCCTTTGCCAAATAGCGCTATACCTTCATCCCAGCCTTGTATCACCTGATGCTGGCCCAGCAAAAACTCGAAGGGCTGCACGTGGCCAAATGTCGCATCAACGTTCGAGTCAAACGCTTCACCATTCAGCAGTTTGCCGGTGTAGTTCATTGTTACGCGTTGGCCAGATTTTGCCACTTCGCCAGAGCCTTTTTTATCTATTTTGTAGTATAGGCCAGATGCGGTGCGTGTAGCTTTTATTTTCTTTTCAGCCAGGTAGTCTTTTATCAGTTTTTCATCTACCGCTTTCTGTGCTTCTGCGTCAGCTTTTGCTTTTGTTTCAGCTTCCTGTTGTTCTTTCAGCAGATCTTCTTTGGTTTTGATGTCTTTCAGTTCTACATCAAATACCATTACAGAATAAGCAGGTATTTTGGGTGATGGTGAACGCTCACCATAAGCCAGGCCCGATGGTATGTAGAAAGTAGCTTTACCGCCTTCTTTCATCAGTGCAACCCCTTCATCCCACCCTTTGATGACATTACCCGTACCCAATACGAAAGTGAACGGCTGTACGTGCTGGAAAGCAGGATCTACGTTCGAGTCAAAAGTTTCTCCGTTCAGCAGTTTACCCGTGTAGTTTACAGTTACATTCTCACTTGCTTTTGCGAAATCACCTGTACCTTCTTTATCTATTTTATAGTAAAGACCGCTTGGTGTTTTCTGAGCAGTGATATTGTTTTTCTTGAAATAATCTTGCAACAGTTGGTCGTCGATAGTCTTTTGCTTTGTAGCAGCAGCTTCCAGGTCTGCTTTTTCTTCCTCAGCAGTTTTTACCGATACCAGGTTCACATAATAGATCATTTTTTTGCCTAGCTTCATCCATGGCTGCAGTGGCATATTACCATTCTTCTGCATGCTGTCCACCAACACACGGAAGATAGCACTGTCGCCGGCAGTCATCAATTTCAGGCCTTCGGCAACGTCACCTTTATAGGCAGCAGGCTGCAAAGCGTATTTTACGGCTTTATCACCATTCATCTTACGTGTGTCAAACAACACGCTATCCTCGAAACTGGTAATGATGTGAAACTCTAATATGTCACCGTCATTGGCAGTTTTAGTGCCGGGCGCATCTTTAATAAATTTATACTCCAGGCTGCTGGGTAATATAGAATAGCCATCAGCAGTTTTAGGTAGCTTGCTGGCAGCTGCAGCAGGTTTTGCAGGAGATGTTTTAGTAGTTGCTTTCTTTTGTTGTGCGTGCAGTGATGTAGCAGTTGCCAACATCAGCAGAAACAGGGAAGTCTTTTTCATCAGTATGTAATAACTATAGTTATTTTATGAATAGGATTTTCTTTCAGATAATTATTGTACCGGCATTGGTGCTGTATCCTTCACATCTTTTATCTCTACATCGAAAGCCAGTATAGAGTTTGCAGGCAAACCCGGACGCTCCTGAGGGCCATAAGCCAGCGTAGATGGTATGAACAAACGGCCTTTCGCACCTTTATTCATCAGCATGATACCTTCATCCCAACCTGGTATAACCTGGCCACGGCCTACCTGGAAGGTAAGGGGATCAGTATGGTTGAACTTAGGATCAATATTAGAATCGAATGTATTACCATCCAGTGTTTTACCTGTATACATTACGGTTACATCCTGGCCAGCTTGTGCATTGGCACCGCTACCGGCTTTGTCGATAACGTAATACAGGCCCGTTGCTGTTTTTTGCGCAGTGATGTTGTTTTTAGTGAAGTACTCCTGCAGCATTTTATCATCATTGTCCTTCTGCTGCATTGCTGCCGATTCTTGCTGAGCCTTAGATTTGAAAGTAACCAGTTTCACTGCATAAGTAACCTTCTGGCCATTCTTCATGTAAGGGGGTAATTCACCCTGGCCTTGCATCTGGCTGTATTTGCGGATAGTATCAACAGGGATATTAAATATCGCGCTATCGCCTTCAGTCATCAGGGTAAGACCTTCGGGCCAGTCACCTGTAAACATTGGCTCTATCAGGGGGATTTCCAAAGGTTGTCCACCATTCATCGTTTTTGTATCAAATACGGTACTATCGCCATAGCTGATATTGAGATACAGCGTAACCATATCGCCATAGCCTGGGCTAGTGCCTTTCTTTTCGTCTTTCAGTATCTTGTATTCAAGTCCTGATTTAGTTTTTTTGAATCCACCGCTATTATTACAAGCATTAAGGCCAAGAACTGCCATACCCATCATGGCCAGAGAAATAGTGTTTTTTATCATGTTTGATTAGTTGCGGGGGTGAATATCGGACAAAATTTGTTTAAAACGTGTTACAGTATCAATAAAACTTTCGGTAGAACGGCCACCAGAGGCATTGAAGTGGCCACCGCCATTGAAATGTTCCCGTGCAAAGGAACTTACATCAAAATTACCTTTACTTCGTAATGACAGTTTCACTTCATCGGCACGCTCGGTAATGAGTACTGCAAAACGAACACCTGCTATACTTAGCGGGTAATTCACCAAGCCTTCCATATCACCAGTATTTACATTGAACAGCTTAATATCTTTACGCGACAGCGCAATAAGGCCCGTATTATATTCAGGCATTATCTCCATTTTTTCCAGTAGCACGTAGCCTAGAAACTGCATGCGCACGGTACTCCATGAATCATATACTTCCTCGTGTATCCGGCTATGTTCAAGTCCACGCTGTTTCAGGTCGGCTATCATCAGATGCACACTAGCTGTGGTAACAGGGAAGCGGAAGGACCCCGTATCGGTCATAACTCCCGTATATAGGCAAGCGCCGATGTCATTAGTTATTAAGGCATTGTCACCACACAGATTAATGAAGTCATATACCATTTCGCATGTGCTACTTTTCTCGGGTATGCTCATGCCATAATCCCACACTGTTTTAGGGAACAGGTGATGGTCGATAAGTATCTTAGGTTGTGTGGCCTGCTCCAGCAATTGGGTAAGATGCTTGGTGCGGCTGAAATCATTGAAATCAAGGCAGAAGATTAACTCAGCATCACGTAGCGCTTCTTCACATTTCTTTGATTCAGCTTCGTAATTATATAGTTTGTCTACACCGGGCATCCACATCAGGAAGTCGGGCACCTCGCTTGGCGACACTGCGGATACCGAGTGCCCTTTAGCTATAAGATAATGGTACAAACCCAGCATACTGCCAATAGCATCGCCATCCGGCTTATGGTGGGTAGTTATGAAAATCTTTTTAGGCTGTTGTAGTAAGGGGAAAGCGTTTTGTATCTGTTGCATATACTTGACTGGCAAAATTAGTTAAGTTCTTCCTAACGTTTTGTTGAAATATACACGCTAAAGCTAAATAAACCATACCTTTGCGCCGTCAAAAAAACAATACAAACTAAAGATATATGTCTAATCGTACTTTTACTATGATCAAGCCTGACGCCGTACGCGCAGGTAACATTGGCAACATTCTGCAAATGATCAATGCAGCTGGTTTCCGTATCGTTGCTATGAAATATACTAACATCACTCTGACTCAAGCCGGTGCTTTTTACGAAGTGCACAAAGAGCGTCCTTTCTACGGGGAATTGACTGAGTTTATGAGCAGTGGCCCAATCGTAGCAGCTATACTGGAAAAAGATAATGCTGTTGCCGATTTCCGCAAACTGATAGGCGCTACAAACCCTGCACAGGCTGAGGAAGGTACTATCCGTAAAAAATATGCGGCTTCAATAGGTGAGAACGCAGTTCATGGTTCTGACAGCGATGAGAACGCTAAAATTGAAGGCGATTTCTTCTTCAACGGACTGGAGCGTTTCTAAGCAAACAATATTACAGATATGAAATTGGCTACCATCAGGTAGCCAATTTCTTTTTATACTTATGCGGTGGCGGAGCGTTTAGACTTGTAGCTGGCTATGCCCGCAGCTATTGGGCTGATAATGAGACCTACCCAGAATACCTCCATATATGTGATACCAATAAGAGCTAGCGGGTTCTTGCCGTAGCCAGCCATCGTATCGTACGTTTTCTTTATCGCTGCTTCGGGCTGGCCTGCTTTACGCATTTGTTCGGCTTGAATGGCGGCGTATTTCTCATAAAAATCAGGGATGAAATTGTAATATATGACCAGCCAGCTGAGCACGTATGCGGTACTGCCAATTGCTGCAATGGCCAAGGCTATCTTTAACCCTTGCAGAAAACTAACCGTGCCATTATTATAATGGTCTCTAAAATGCAAAATGGCGAAATAGGAGAGGCCGAACGCCAGTATCATGCTGGTGAACCCTATGGCCATGCCAACAGCCATGTTCATCTTCACATCTTTTAATAGTATAAAAGTGAGCAGGATCTGGAAGCCTAGTATGCCCGATGAAATTGCGCTGTAGCGAAGGATGGTCTTTTTCATAAGTCTTGATAAATTTATGCTGCAAAAATGCTGCGCTGCACAGACTTTGCGCTCATACTTTAGAGTGATTTTAGGCTGAAACCATTGAAAATCATCCTAAAGGGGTAGATAGACTAAGGAATGAGCTGCAACTCCCTCGCCCTTGTTACAGCTTGAGTACGACGCTTGGCATCGAGCTTAAATAGCAAGTTCGATACATGGGTTTTAACCGTGTGTATAGATACAAAGGTCTTATCCGCGATCTCCTGGTTGCTGAGGCCGGCAGCCATAAGTTGTAATATCTCAAACTCTCGCTTGCTAATGCCTAATTTCTCCAGCCCGGGGTGATCTTCTTTAATAGCGGTCATCTGGGCAGGGGAAGCCAGTTGTAGTGAGTGGAAAGCGACGGCGTCATTTAGATGCCTGGGCTTACTGGTTTTTCTGCCTAGCAATACACCTGCTATCATAAAGATGAGTGCTATTGTGCCACCATATAGCTCCAGCGAATGATCGATAATAACCATTTTGTATTCGATCAACCGCAGAACAACACCCAATAAGGCAAGGCATATGCCGTATAGCAGTAGCTTCTTATTCATTGCTCTTGCAAGGTAGAACTAATTATGAAATGCATAAACTCACCTGTGATAAACTATAATATTTTGAAAACTGCTATTACTTTTATGAAAACAAAACATAGAAAACATGGATGCAGTAAACATGAACTTCCTGGTGCTGGCACTAGCCGCACTGATTCCCCTAGTTATGGGTTTTTTGTGGTATAACCCTAAAGTAATGGGGAATGCCTGGATTAAATCAACCGGACTTGCCGAAGAAGAACTTCGAAAGACTAATATGGCTGTGATTTTTATTATGACCTATATTTTCAGTTTTCTAATAGCCATGGCACTTATGCCTATGGTTATCCATCAATTTGGCGTTATGTCGGTATTCGTTGGCGAGACAGGTTTTAATGATCCAAATTCTGAGCCATTTAAGGAGTTTAGTGGCTTAATGGCAAAATATGGAACGCGCTTCCGCACGTTTAAGCATGGTATGCTTCATGGGTGCATCGCTTCAATATTCTTTGCTTTACCAATACTAGGCATCAACGCACTTTTTGAGCGTAAAAGTGCTAAGTACATTTTGATACATCTGGGTTACTGGTTCATAACCCTGGGGTTGATGGGGGGAGTAATATGCCAGTTCAACTAAGCTAGTTGAAGCCTTTGGGCAAGCCAGCTTTCGTGCAGCGGTACCAACCAACTGCTCAAAAGCTGGCTTTTTGTTTGTACCAAATTATTGAAGAGGGGAGTGTTCCTATCTATATAGCCTTTGTCAAGCGCATATTGTACCTGATTAAGGGGCAGCATCTCCGCCTTGCCTTTTACCAAAAACGTCAGCATCAGCCTGTCAAACATATTGACATCGTACTGGCGCTCTATACTTTTTATGATGCGTACTGAAGAATCGGTACTGCAGCCACTTACAGTTATGTCGGTCTCGTCGGCTATTACTACTATAAATTGTTTAAACAGTAGTTTGGCCCAGCCTTTAACCGGATCGCCATGCGATTGCCATTGGCTGTAGAACTGGTATAGCTGCTCGTTGATTTCTTTCTCTTCTTTCTCAATAAAAGCCCTGCTACTCTGGTAAACCCAAACGCGTGCGTTGTCTGAAAAATCTGTTGGTATCAGATTTGCCAATTCCTGTGTAAACATGATTGCAAAGTTACGTTAGAAAGTTTGATGGGCGACACCCGTATTCTGGCTTTGACTGCTAATGTATTGCTGCAGCATTTTGCCAAATTCCTTATGGTGGCGGCTACCGGGATTTGCCTTCCAGCCACTATTGGTAAAATGGCTGTTGATGAGTATCCGCTTGTCATCTGCAATAAATATCATGATCTCACGGTCATCATCTACCTTGCTGTGCCTGTTGCGGCTTTGTATCTGAAATACTTCAGGGGCGTCCGGATGGCGGAAGATGAGCATGTGTTCTGCTTTCAGAAAACTATCAACTAAGAGTGTGTTCTCTTGTAAGTGATACGGAGTCTCAATTGCGATGAAGCGAAGCGCTTGCATATGACGTATAATGGTCATCGCCATCAGGAAGATACCTGATGTGCCTACCATAGCTTTCATCCAAAGCGGGCGCTCGTCTCCTTCTACACCAACTGTTATCAGAAAAACGCTTAGTGAAACTATCAGCACGATAATGACACCCCAGAAAAGAATCGGTGCCAGCGTCTTGCCTTTTATTGGGTAGCGTAGCTTAGACTTGATGGTATTAATATCACTCAGCAGGCTGTTGCCCCATGCGGCACCGTCTGCATTTCCGGGTATTTGTTTCATGTAGGGATAATAAACTTAATCGGCCAGGGAGCGGGCTACCATTTCAGCTACATCAAGCACCACAACGTTGTCTTCCTGCTCTTTGTTCTTCACGCCATCGGTAAGCATGGTAGTGCAGAAAGGGCAGTTGGCGGCTATTACAGTAGCACCAGTATCTATAGCTTCGGCAGAGCGCTCGAAGTTGATGCGGGTAGTACCAGCTTCCTCTTCTTTGAACATCTGCGCACCACCGGCACCGCAGCACAGGCCATTGGTACGGCAGCGTTTCATTTCTATAAGTTCTACATCCAGTGCCTGCAATACTTCGCGCGGGGCTTCGTATATATTGTTGCCACGGCCCAGGTAGCAACTATCGTGGTAGGTTATTTTACGACCTTTAAATTCGCCGCTTTCCTTCATGCGCACACGGCCATCGTTAATCAGCTGCTGCAGGAAGGTAGTATGGTGTATCACCTCATAATTACCACCAAGGGCCGGATACTCGTTTTTGATGACATTGAAACAGTGCGGGCATGTGGTAACGATCTTCTTTACCTCATAGCCATTCAACAATTGTATATTGTTATACGCCATCATTTGAAACAGGAACTCGTTGCCGGCACGCCTTGCAGGGTCTCCCGTGCAGCCTTCTTCCTTACCCATGATGGCGAATTTTACGCCTACTTTATCTAATATTTGAGCAAAAGCTTTGGTTATCTTCTGCGCCCTTTGGTCGAAACTACCTGCGCACCCAACCCAGAAGAGTACTTCAGGGGTCTCTCCACTAGCCATATACTCGGCCATCGATCTTATTTGCATCTTTCTTTTGTTTGTAGTTAGTAATGTGTAGTAGCAAGACAACTACTAATTATTGTTCATCTCCTGTGCCCATACATCGCGCTCATCAGGGCTGAATTTCCAAGGTGCCATGTTGTTCTCAATATTGCTGAACATCAGGTTCCACTCTTGCGGGCTGTTACTTTCTTCCATCACCAGGTTTCGGCGAAGTTGCACGATAATATCCAGCGGATTGATGGTAACAGGGCAAGCCTCAACACAAGCCTGGCAACTGGTGCAGGCGCGCAGCTCTTCTACTGTAATATAGTCGTGCAGCAGCGATTTGCCATCCGGCTGAAACTCTTTATTAGCATTAATGTTTTTGCCTATCTCTTCAGCCCTGTCGCGGGTATCCATCATTATCTTACGCGGCGATAGCTTTTTGCCGGTGATATTAGCAGGGCAGGCAGAAGTACAGCGGCCACACTCTGTGCAAGAGTAGGCATCCAGCAGGTTCTTCCAGGTAAGGTCGGTAACGTCTTTAGCGCCAAAACGGGGTGGCTCGGCAGGCGCATCGGTAGCGGCCGGTGCCAACTCCGGTTGCATCATATACAATACCTCGTTCTGTATCTCTTTCATATTGGTTACCTCACCCTGTGGCATCAGGCGCTTGTAGTAGGCATTGGGGAATGCCAGTACGATGTGCAAGTGCTTAGAGTAGGGCAGGTAGTTCATGAACGCTAGCACACCTAATATGTGTAGCCACCACGTAGTACGCTCCAGTGCTATCAGCGCTTCAGTTGACATACCGGAGAAAAGCCCCGTAAGCTGTCCGCTAATCCAGAATGGTTCGGTAACAGTATAATGCGCTACGCCACGGCTTTGCAGCACAAGGTCAGTACTGTTCATGGTGAACAGGAAACACATCAGTACGATCTCCGTAACAAGTATCAGGTTGGCATCACTTTTAGGCCAGCCATCCAGCTCGCTTTGGTTGAGGCGGCGCAGCTTTAGTATGTTACGGCGCACCAGGAATATAGCGCAGGAGATAAACACCAATGCGGCCAGTATCTCGAAACAACCGATAAGTACGGAGTATAAACCACCCAGCATAGGCGCAAACAATCTGTGGGTGCCCAGTATACCATCCAGTATTATCTCCAGTATTTCAACATTGATGATGATGAAACCCGCATATACGGCAAAGTGCAGTAGCGCAGGTACCGGCTTTTTGAACATCTTTTTCTGCCCCAAAGCAAGCAGTATCATATTCTTCCACCGCACGCCGCTATTATCCGTCAGGTCTTCGTCTTTGCCCAGTAGTATATTGCGCCTTATCTCACCCACTTTCTTTGCAAAAAAGAAAGAAGCGGCACCTGTACATATTATAAAAAGTATCTGCTGTATCAATTGCATTCGCCCTTGAATTTATTGCCCGAAATTAAACGCTTTTGTGCTAAAAACATAGTTTAACATGAGATGCCATAGGCTTTTCAGAGAAATTGTTTAGGTTTGAGCAAATGTGTTTCGCCGATGTTCTATAAAACGTTAGCCACGCTTTTGCTGGTAGTTTTCTGTATGGGTAAGGGTAATGCTCAGGATGCTCCATTGAAAATAATGGAGGATTCGCTGGTGGCAGCTACTGATAGTATATATGTAGCGCCTATAATAGACGACCGCGCAGAGTATAACGTAACCTTTGTGAAAATGCTGGTGCGTGCTTTGAAGACACCCAATTCCTTCGATTATCCCTTCACCAAACTGCAGGATAAGATCAACATCATGACATCGCCCGATAAGAAATTCCGGTTTTTTAACTGGATGGTGATGACATCGGATGTAACCGTGAAGTACTACTGTGCTATACAAATGCCGGGGGAACAACTGAAACTTTATGGCCTTGAAGACATATCAGCATCGGTAGGCAAGAGTATGGAAGATACGGTACTGACAGGGGGCAAGTGGATCGGAGCATTGTACTACAATATATTGCCGCAGGATGTTGATGGACAAATTGTATACACGCTGCTGGGTATCAACGCATCGAACAATGTGAGTAAGAAGAAGTTTATGGAACCGCTTACTTTCAACGCTCAAGGGCCGGTATTTGGCGCACCTATTTTCAACATACGCTCTAAAGCCAATCCATCGGCACGCATCAATCGCTATGTGATGGAGTATAAAAAAGAGGTGCAGGCATCGCTGAACTGGGATAAGGAGAAGAACATGATATACATGGATAGACTCGTATCGCAGGTGAACGACCCCAACCGCAAGTACACTTACGTGCCAAGTGGCGAGTATGATGGTTTTCGCTGGGAAAACGGCACATGGAACCTTGTACAAGACCTGATACCGATCGATGCACTAAAAGACGGGCAAGCCCCTGTGCCCGTACCAGCCAAAGGCAGGGTAGAATAACACCCCGATTTATTGCCACATATTTTATAGCTTTGCAGCCGCAAATGGTCCGGTAGCTCAGTTGGATAGAGCATCAGCCTTCTAAGCTGGTGGTCATTGGTTCGAATCCAATCCGGATCACAGAATGTGAAAGCCACTGATAATCAGTGGCTTTTGTTTTGTCTGCATTTTTCAGTTATTACAACCTGTTATTTTTCAATTATAAAGTGGTTCGAGTACAATAAGGTTGTTTTAATTTCCAACAATACTTTGATAATATCTTACTGGCGATACATTTTCATTTCAATCTATTTCTATTGAGATCATTGCTTCTTTGTTATGCTCATCAATATTAAGTAGAGAAACTGTCCAGGGAATATTATAAATTTTTTCGGTGGCTTTCTCATTTGTCAAAAACAGAAATTGGCTTTCCTTTTTATCAGGGTCTCTGTCAATACGAATTTGGTTAAAATGAATTAGGAGTTTTACGGCACCGTAACCAATATGCGGCACCTCAAATCTTAGTTGATAAAAATTCCTGTCTTTTCCTGCTAATTTTTTGTCAAATGGGAAAGATCGCCCTTCTGCAACTTTAAAACGGAATGTGTGTTTAGCAACAGTTTCAAATGTCTTTATTAACTCTTTTTGTAACTGTAACAAACCCTGTTCAGTTTGCCTATAAACAATGCAGCGAAACTGTCTCAAGTCAAATGGTACTGTTTCCATATTTTGAGTTAGAATTATTACTTTATCTATGTCCTTTGTGCAGTGGGCAATCCCAAGTTCATAAAACACATTGGGATTTCTATCAGTCAAATCAGCAATAACATATTCTGCTCTCCAAATACTTTTCAATATTGTCTCAACTATATGTGGTTCTCTAATGTCATCTGCTCTATTACAAACAAAATTAAGTTCAGGTGATTGAAGCGTATTTCTGATTGTTTCATTTACAATATTAAATTCAGGATTAAAAGGCATCATTACAAAGCAAGTAGCCCTTTCAACTTTGTTGTTTAGTTTTCTGAGATAATCTTTGGGATAAATAGTTGTCATTATATTGTTGTCAATTTAGCAAACTGTATTAATGCTTGTCTCCATATTAGCGACTAAGAAAATCTCTGTCAGTCGCGATGCTCGACGCGATATGCTTATTGCTATCGTTTTAGATTAAATGCATTTAATAAACCAGTCATAAATATATGAACATTTCCGTCCTAGCCGAGTCTCCGTTTTCCGGGACTCGGCGGCGTCAAGGCTGTGCAGATGATATAACGTAAACCAGCTATCCATAGTGTTTCAGGTAAAAGAATAAGCTGTTCTGAGTTTGCAACTCAGGACTTTGCTTTTTTATAAGGGCTAGATCGCTATCTTCATCAACATCTCATTCTTCATCAGCCGTGCTGCTCTCCAACGATATGGACCAGTACCTTACCGACATGTTCACCGCCCTCAAAGTTGCGGATACAACCATCCCAACACCAACTTCGTTTTTAAGAATCCTGTCAGGGCTCAATTTCATTCCTACCAACACACTACTTGCTCCTAAATTTCAGCACTTCACTTCTCCAAAAAATATCTAAATCCTTTTCTTTAATTCCAAATAAGCTATGAATTGTTTCAATCAGCTTTTCATCATCATTGGGCGTTTCTAATAGCTTTTTCACCAGGTCTATTCCCCCTTTATCGTAAGCTGCTTTACAAAAAATTGCACCTGTGGTATAAAACGCAGCATATTGCCAGCCCCACTGTCTATTTAAAACATCAGAGAAAGTTACAGTATCGTTTTTTGCCAATTCATTTGCCAATAGCTCTGCACTCTCTTCAAATGTTTTTCCGGCCTCCTGCCCACCTTTCCAGGTCGAAAAACCTTCTTCTATCAGGCCATGCCGTTTAAATTCCGGAAGAATTAAATGAACAAATTCATGAGGGTAATATTCAGAACCGGTACCACCTAAGAGTATACGTGTATACTTATTCCCGATCCCTGTTGTATAACCTGCAGCATAGAAGTCAAAATTTAATAGTTTGCCCATCTCATCTCCGTTTTCCGTGATATAAAATTCAAAGGGCTTCCATTCTGGGAATCTGAATTCCCTGGATAAATCTTCACAGAATTGATTTGCTTTTATAGCGAGTTCAATATTGAATTTGTGTTGTTGTGGGTAAATGAAGGTTATTTTTCCTACTGTTTTCCTACTCCAATTTTCTGTAATTATTGGTAGTGCATTTTTAAGTCTCCATTCACCATTTTCTCTCACAGCGTATAGTTTTGTAATGCACCATGGATTAGTTTTTTGGTATACACCTTCAAGGCCTTCAGCTGAAAATAGCGTTCTGATACTATAATATGCTCCCTCTCGTACAATTGATAAAATAGTAGGCTTAAAATAGTTGAGCAACTGTCGTGAGGGTAATTGATACAAGTAGGGGGTAGAGAAGTCAAACTCTTTATATTTAGCTTTTTCTGTATTATTCCAATAGGGGTTGTCATACAGACTGTCAGGTTTGGAATTCAAATAGTTTGTCCAAAGCGCTGCAATTTCTTTTATCTCTGTTTTCGAGGTATCTACTCTAAAATGAATTGTTACGTCAATTTTTGTTTGCTGCCCGATGGCTGGGTTCGCATAAAACAAAAGAAGGAGTAGCCATAGTGATAGTGTCGTTCCTTTCATTTGTGGTGTGTATTTATAAAATAAGCTATGGCGAGTAAAGCTGGAATATCCTGGCCTCCAATGAAGTACAAATAAAGTTAGCAACTAACTATCTTATCTCATCCCATTGCTCGCCTCATAATTGTTAATATGCAGTAAATAAATCTACTAATGCTTTCATCGGAGAATAATCATTAGAGATAATCCGGCTTTAATGTTTTTGATTAGCTGTAAGTTTGCGGTAAGCATATCAGAAAGTAATAACATCAAAATGCAAGACGTACTATTTGACTTTTTAGCAAAATACATGTCCCTGACCGATGAGGAAAAGGATGTAATACTTTCGTTAGATATATTCCGCTCTGTTAAGAAAGGTACTATTCTACTAAAAGAAGGACAAAAGTCGAAGGATAGCTACTTTGTTCTGAAAGGTTGCATCCGGGCATATTATGTTTTAGATGCTGAAGAGAAAACTACTGCCTTTTATACGGAAATGGAAGCCTTAACCCCTCCATGTGTAATAAGCAAAACCCCTTCTGACTATTATATTAGCTGTATTGAAGACTCTATAATCACAGTTTCAAATACTGATATGGAAGCAGAAGTGAACAGTAAATTCCCTAGGTTTGAGAGCCTCTGCAGAATATTCTCCGAAGAACTTTTGGCTAAGGAACGAGTAGAATTTAATGAGTTTAAAACCTCTTCGCCAGAACAACGATACCTAAGATTAATCGAAAAAAGGCCAGACCTTATTCAGCGCGTTCCACAACACCAGCTAGCCAGTTTTTTAGGTATTACACCACAATCATTAAGCAGACTAAGGGGAAGAATCATTGAAAAAAAGAGTTAAGGCATTTCTTAACTTAAGTGAACGATTCGTAGTGTCTAGCCAATCTACTTTTGCAATGTCTTAAATAAATAAGGAATGCAAGAGAGATCTAAAGTGATTGGTTTTATCTTAATAATGATTGCTTTTATCTTAATGATAATAAGCACGCGCAACCTTAAAGCACAATCTATTCAGCAAGACAGCACTTATAAAAGGCACTATATTGGGAGTTCATTGTATTTATCAGGAAATGTTATTCCTAATGATCCCAACTCTTCTGAATATGTACAGTTAAATTTTGGATACCGGATAACACCCAAAGATGTTGTTTCCTTCGAATTTAGAAGATCTATTTATTCATGGCCTTTAGCTATCCCTTTCGGCCTCTCTTTTGATACGCCATGCCTAAACTACCCTGGGCATGTACACATACTTCCACCAACATTAGGTTACCAACGCTTCTGGTTGAAAGGGGCATGCACATCCGTTTAAAGAAGTAGAAGATAAATGGGCTGACTACTTTATTCAACCAGGGTTTCACTTTGGAGTTATTTCTAATGGTAGATCATTATATAGAATATCAACAAACGCATTTCTCAGGAGTTGTTGATTATTAAACTTAAAAACAAACTAATTCACAATTACAACAAAACAAAAAATGTCATTTAGTAAAATTTTATTGACTGGGCTTTTCATATTGTTAGCAAGCAGCTTACAGGTAAAGGCACAATATGCCAAACAAGACAGTACGTACAAACGCTGTTTCTTAGGGAGCACCTTGTTTCTATTAGGCAATTTCGACAAGACCAACCCTCCCGGTTTCGCGCAACTGAATTTAGGATATCGCATTACAGGAAAAGATGTGGTCTCGCTTGAGCTTATTACCTGGAAACATGCTTGGCCACTCGGCATTAATCCGTTTTACAATAAGGCATACGGTAAACCAGAAGAGAAGTTTCCTGGCTATATACGAGAATATGGAATTGGCCTGGCTTATCAAAGGTATTTATGGAAGGGGCTATATGCAGCAATACATGTAATGCCTATGTGGCAAACATTTAAGAATGAAAGTGGTAACAAAGTCGGTAATGGGTTCATTATATTCAATACTTATAGGGTTGGCTATCATATAAAACTCTTGAAGGATAGGTTGTTCATAGAGCCTTCACTAGGCATTGCTGGCCGGCCATACTACACTGAAATGCCTACAGGATTTAAAGAGAAAGATGACAAGTGGCCCAAATGGACACCTGAACCCGGGCTTCATTTCGGCTTTAACTTTTAATACATTACCATGAACACACAAGTAACACAAGAAAATTTACAGGTAGATATAAATCTTAGTTTGAAACTGAAGCTTGCTGCGCTGTGGGCGAGTTTTATGTTTCTCTATATCTATGTCGATTATTTTGCGCTATACATGCCTGGCAAAGTAGGTGATATTCAAAAAGGGGTGGTGTATGTATTTGATATTACACAAGGGTTTATTATGGTAGCACTCGCTTCAGTAACAATTCCTGCACTAATGATCTTTCTCTCTGTCTCTCTTCCAGCTAAAGTAAACCGCTGCGCAAACATCATTATTGCAGTGGTATATATTCCTTATTCGTTGTTCAATTTGGCTGGTGAGTTTTGGATGCATATGGTGTTTGGTGCTGCTGTAGAAGTCATTCTTCTTTGTCTCATCATACGTAATGCATGGAAATTGCGTTTTTAAATCGCATTATCACTTAATCCTGCGGTAGATTCATAAAGGTTTATGAGAGAAGCGAGCCCATTGCTAGTGGGTTCGCTTCTACTTTTTTAATTGTTGGCATCAAAATTTACCATCCATTCAATACCGTACTTATCTCTGAACATACCAAAATAAGAACCCCAGAAACTATCGGCCATGGGCATCTCTATTGCCCCTCCGGCTGAAAGCCCGTTGAACAATTTATCAGCTTCCTCTCTGCTGGCAGCAATTATTGATATTTTACTTCTGTTCTCCTGCTCATTTACCTTGCCTAAAAAATCAGGTACGTCATTCCCCATCAATGCATTGGTTTTGCCAATTGGCAACTCTATGTGCATGATGTTGTTAGCATCTTTTTCAGGTATCGGGAATCCAGGGCTTGGGATGTCTTTAAAGCGAATAATTTTTGTGAACTCGCCACCAAATACAGACCGGTAAAACATAAATGCTTCTTCGGCATTGCCATTGAAGTTGATATGAGGATTGATAAGTGCCATTAGTTTCTTGATTTTATGTTATCCAAATGTACAGCTTAACGCTACCAATAGGCGGTATATAAGCGTCATAAAAACGGGGTGTTCGCGTCAGGCTGTATCGTTCGGGTTATTAGTTAATGATCTCGCCATTACTATTGGCTAACCTATCGCGCCATTTTTGAATTTCCTCAGCTGTTTGTCTTACCCAGTCAGTTAACTCACCTACTATTTTTAGCGGTTGTGTGGTGCGGTAGGAGCGGGTAGGGTTGCCGGGAAACTTCTTATCTGTTACGTTGGGGTCATTCTCAAAATGGCTTGCAGGCTCAACTATATAAACACGTTCACGGCCATTGCCTTTTGCCAAAGCTGCAGCAAGACCAGCGCCGTTAGGCAAAGCGGTAAAGTAGATATGATTCATTTGCAGCTCCGATTGGTAATTTGACATGTGCCCGGGTAGCAGCATATCGCCTACCTGCAGATCGGCGCGTGTGCCGTGATAGAATGGGCCTTTATCGGAAGGATTGCTATTGTACATCAAGGCCAGGTTTCTGTTTGCTTCAGCATTGGCAGCATCGCCCAGATCATCGCAGCAGTTGGCAATGTTTGTGTGCAATGCCGGTAGGGCGCTATTGGTTACATAATCATTTACTGAGGTAGCGAGCCTTAATGCGGTATTGTACCACTCAAGCTTTTGACGGGCTGTAGTTTGGCACCTTGCCACATAATGAGCAGCAATAAATCTTTCTGAGTCGTTGGTAGCTTGTGTCCATGCTTCGAGAAACAATTGAAGTGCTTCTGCCGGCTTGCCTGCGTCTTCCATACCCATACCTTGCAGGCAGAGCCTTACGACTGTATTGTTAGGGTTAAAGTCCATTTAATGTTATTTGCCTTTTATGATTCAAATATCGTGCTATAATCGGACAGAGTCGCGGACAGAATCCTGTTGCGTTTTGTTGCGTTTTTTGTCAGAATCCCACTTCTTCCCAGAGGTAAATAATTGGCAACCAGCAATTTGCATTTTTGACCATTTGTTTTCGCAACAAATTTGTTTTCGATACATTTTACACTATTTACTATAGCAAATATACAAAATATTTACTAAAATAAAAATAAATAACGATCTGATAGTGACTATAGTTTTATCATAATGCTACCACAGGCAAGATCGTGTATGGCGCGCTTTCTCGGGTTTATGTTTATGGTGATGAAAGAAACCCAGCCTAGAAGTAGCTTTACGACAAACCTGCGAAGCGCCTGAAAAAGACTTATACGCATCCTTGTGTCCGACTCCTGCCTTACCCTGATACGCTTAATATAGTTGCCCAAGGTGCACCAGTACGCGGTACAAATCGGTTCGTATAACAGCAGGGCAGCCAGCATGGCTATTTTTACGCCATCCGGTACATTTCCTATCTGATCGCTAATGCCCGCAAAAGCAAACATGAGCATGATAATGACCAGCGTATCGATAAAGGTTGACTGTATCCGATCTATTAGTTGAGGGTATTGATTTTCCATATCTATTTGCTTGCCTATAATGAACTGAACTTGTAAGTAGCTCCTTTGGTTATTTCAACCGCTCCAGAACACCTTTACGCTTTACAATGTTCTTATAATCCCACTGGATATCCCTTGACTTTTCGAGCCAGCGTTGTAAGTCTTTTTTATTGATCTCTTTGACAGCGTTGTAGAATATAGAAGCGTCTTTGAATTTTTGACCCGCCACATTCAGCGCCTCCTCTTCAAAATCTGCACCGCTCCAAAACATGAGCCTGATGCCGGGCTTTTGTTTGCTATAGCCAGTTACCGGGTTGCCATCGAGAAACCATACAGGGTGGCCATGCCATATTTTGTTCTCGGCCTCGGGCAGCTGCTTTGTTATTTCTTTTGCCAATAGTTCGCAAATGGGTATGTCATCCGCCGACTGCGTAGCGTTATAGGCAATAATATCAGCGGCTATGTTTGGTTTTTTTGTGCTCATAGATGTATGGTTTATGCTAAAATCAACTGGTTTTCCTGATAGTATTTTTAATTCTTTTCAGCTGCCTGAAATGATGCTTTATATGCATCTCAGCACTATGATACCATTGCTGAGCGTTGAACCACCCGCCGGCCCAATGTGCAATTCGGTAAGAAGTGTCAGCCTGTTGCACAAGTTGCAATATGTCTTCCATTTGCCTCATCGCTTGTTGCAATGCGTTCTTTGCTTCTTGCTGTGAAATAGGTAAGGGCGTATATATGTGCTCAACACCTTTTGGTGGTGTTTTAACCTTTATACGTACAGGCGGGAAAGAGCCCATCAGGCTAAAGATGGCCGGACCAAAACCAGAATGGCCTTTTTCGCCTTTACCGTTGCAACACAGGCCTGCATTTTGCAGACATTGGCTTGTGGTTTTAGCTATATGGTCTATTACCTGGGCAGTACTCCATCCGCCTGCCAGCGACTGATTGAATGTGTCGGGCGAAAATGTGTCAATTTCATGGATCCAGCGTTGTGTATGCTCCTTGTATTTCTGCAATACGCGTTCAGGGTTCATTGTTTAGTGTTGTATTTGCAATAGTTTTTTGATAATGACTATCTGGCCCATGTGATAGTGCATGTGTTCGATGATACCGGCCAGATTACGGTAGTTGGTGCCATATTTAGGGTCTACAAAATTTTCATCAAGCTCGCTGTCGGGCAATTGTTCTACAAGTATAGCAAACTGCTCAGCCTCCTCCCATGCTTTATTGCGCATTGTTTCCCAGTCCTGCTCGTTGGTTATTGGCGGATGGTTGAAGCTGAGTTTATCGTTACCATTAAGTGGCCCAGCTTTCAGTACTTCCAGCACCACACCCACAAAATAGTTGACATGAAACAGCAGGGTAGCAATGGTGTTGAAATCATGCACCTTGGTTATGGCCTGTTGCCAGGTAACATCTGCCAATGTATCGCGTAGGTTTGTTACCGTCCAGTTACCACCAAAGTGCACCTCGCGTACGTGTTTAGCAATTTGTTTGCTTATTGCCATTATTCAGTTCCTTTTTTTAGTGATATTTCGATCATAGTTTTCAGCACTTCGGTATCTACATCGGCCAGTTTATTTATATACAAGCAGCCTACACCTGTTTTGTACTTGCCCAACTTCTCCAGCATTGCACTATGCTCTTTAATATTCGTAGTAAGGTAGAGTGAAAGATTGGCTTTACGTGGTGAAAAACCTATGCGTAACCAATTGACCTCACGACCCGTAGCGGAACTTTTATAGCGTGTATTGCCAAAACCAATGATGGCTGTGCCCCACATTTTGGGTACTTCTCCGGTGGCCTTTTTCATCATTTCCAGTATTGCAAAGCTATCTGCGCGCTTTTGACCGTCTTGAATACTATTGATAAAGTCTTCAACACTGGCATCTGTTTCTTTCGTCTTAATTTCCACCAGTTTCGATTTCTTTTCTGCCATTGCAATGGTTTTGAATAAATACTAAAATACCCAATCCAAGCGAGCATTAAATAGCCCTTACAAATACGGGCAGCATATACCAGCAGAAAAGCGTAATCAATACAGCTGACACTAGGTTCATAATAAAGCCGGTGATCATCATGTGCTTTAACTTCAGCCTGCCGCTGGCAAATACAATAGCATTGGGAGGTGTGCCCATAGGTAGCATGCCCGCACAACTTGCACCGAGTGTCATGGCCATACCTAGCTGCAAAGGGTCGGCATTCAAAGCGCCGGCCATACCCGCCACAACAGGCGCAAACACGATCACTTGCGCAACATTACTCATCACCTCGCTTACAAATATGGATACGACAGTTATCATCAGCACCAAAAAGAAACCCGGTTGTACAAATCCCGCAATCCATGCAGCTAAAGCCTGTATTAATCCCGCTTTGCCTAGTTGATCGGCAAGTGCAATACCACCGCCAAAGAGGAGCAGTATACCCCAGGCCATCTTGCTGGTATCACTCCATATAAGCAATGGCTTTTTATCCTCAGCACCTGATGGAATAATGAATAACATAACGCCACCAAATACAGCTATCAAAGTATCATCCAGCTTTATGGCCTGCTGCAGGTTGTTGATTATATCGCGCGTTATCCATAGCGTAGCTGTGAGCACAAATACAAAAAGCACCCGTTGCTCGGCTTTGGTTAACTTGCCCATCAACTTTATCTCTGACCCAATCACTTCTTTTACGGCCTCATCCGCGGTAGACTTTACTGGCAGCAAGAACTTTGTCATTACAAGGTAAAGAACGACCAGCAGCACTATGGATAAAGGGATACACATCTTCATCCAATCAATAAACTCAAATGTATATCCATTATTCTTTTCAAGAAAACTGACGTATGCCACATTAGGTGGTGTGCCTATAATAGTGGCTATGCCGCCAAAATTGCTGGCATAGGCTATAGCCAGCAGCAGGCATACCGATAAGTTTCGGGTGGCTTTTTCACCTGTGCTTTTCTCTATCACCTGTATCACACTCATAGCAATAGGGTACATCATCATAGTAGTAGCTGTATTGCTGAGCCACATGCTTAGCAGGCCAGTGGCCATCACAAAGCCAAGCACTATTCTATTGCCAGCCGTGCCTGTAAGCCGTACAATATTTAATGCGATGCGCTTGTGCAGATACCATTTTTCAATAGCCAGCCCAATAAGAAAGCCGCCCAGAAAGAGGAAGATGACCGGATTGGCATATGAAGCAGCTACATCTTCGATTTTTGCTATACCCAATAGCGGGAACAGTATCAATGGAAATAAAGCTACGGCTGGCATGGGCATAGCTTCTGCTACCCAGCAAATGATCATGAAGCAACCTATGGCACATACTTTTGCAGCATTGGCATCAAGCCCCATAGGGTTTGTAAATAGTAGAACTGCTGATACAATAGCAGCTAACAGCAGTGATAGTATTTGGCGGTTCATATTGGTTGTATGATGCCGTCAAGATATATATTATTTATATCTCAAGGTAATTTCGCCAAATTATTCAGCACCTCAATAATAACGTAACCCGACGTGTCAGCAAATGATAGGTACCAAAATTAAGAAAGCCGTCTACAGAGACGGCTTTCTTATATCGTAACAAGTTAAAATTATTTAGCCAATTTCTTTTGCAGGTTTGCATCCAGTGCATCCAGAAACTCCTCAGTGTACAGGTAGTGCTCACCATGATTCACTTTGTTGCCATGCACACATACTGCAAGGTCTTTGGTCATCTTACCGCTTTCTACGGTTTCAATGCATACATCTTCCAATGCCTGGCAGAAGTCTATCAGCTCCTGATTGTTATCCAGTTTGCCACGGAAAGCCAAACCGCGCGTCCAGGCGAAGATAGATGCGATCGGGTTGGTAGAAGTTGGTTTGCCTTTCTGATGCTCACGGTAGTGACGTGTTACCGTACCGTGCGCTGCTTCAGCCTCCATAGTTTTGCCATCAGGGGTAATGAGTACTGATGTCATCAGGCCCAGGGAACCAAAACCTTGTGCTACTGTATCGCTCTGCACATCACCATCGTAGTTTTTGCAAGCCCATACGAAGTTGCCATTCCATTTCAGTGCGCTCGCCACCATGTCATCTATCAGGCGATGCTCATACACCAGGTTGTTCTTGTCAAATTCAGCTTTGAATTCGCCTTGATATACTTCTTCAAATATGTCTTTAAAACGACCATCGTATTTTTTCAGGATGGTGTTCTTGGTTGACAAGTACAGCGGCCATTGTTTACTAAGGGCCATGTTGAAGCAGGCACGTGCAAAGCCACGGATAGATTCATCGGTATTGTACATAGCCAGCGCTACACCATCGCCTTTGAAATTGTATACTTCATGCTCTATCACTTCTCCATTCTCACCTTCAAACTTGATGGTAAGTTTGCCTTTGCCTTTTACTACCATATCAGTAGCGCGGTACTGATCGCCAAAAGCGTGACGGCCAACTATGATAGGTGCATCCCAGTTGGTAACCAGGCGAGGGATGTTATTGATAACGATTGGCTCGCGGAATACTGTACCATCCAATATATTGCGGATAGTACCGTTAGGGCTCTTCCACATTTGCTTCAGGTTGAACTCTGTTACACGTGCTTCATCAGGTGTAATTGTAGCACATTTGATACCTACACCATATTCTTTGATAGCGTTGGCAGCATCTACAGTTACCTGGTCATTGGTCTGGTCACGATATTCAACGCCAAGGTCGTAGTATTTTATATCTACTTCTATGTAAGGAAGTATCAGTTTGTCTTTAATGAACTTCCAGATGATGCGAGTCATTTCATCACCATCCAGTTCTACTACCGGATTTGCAACTTTAATTTTTGCCATTGCTTATTATATTATGAAATAGTAAATGAGGTTTTCGACGGGGTCAAAAATAACAATGATTTGCGTCTTGTCAACAACTAAAAAAGGAATAAAAAATGACCGGCGTTGTACCGGTCATTTTTTATTAAAAACTAATGTAACGGCTATTCTTTAGTGAACTTCTGCGTATTCAGCACGTTCTTTTCCTTATCCATAAGCTGGATGGTATAGATTCCGGGAGCCAGTTTATCAACAGAAACGGCACCGGTATTAGCCGAAGAAAGCTTGATATGTGCTTTTTGCATGGTGCGTCCCAGTTTGTCAACTATCACCGCATCCACCTCTTTAATATTTGTATTAGAAAGTACAATATTCAGTTCGCTGCCGGTTACTGGGTTAGGGTAGAGGTTAGCTTGTACTTTGCTGCTCATATCCTCTATACCGGCGGGGTATTGCACTACTATCTTAGCCACATCGCTAGTATCACGGAAACTACCACAGTTAGCATCGGTAGATATAATGATACACCTGAACATCCAGCCATCTTTTGCCAAAGAGCTATTTACCTGCAACATATGCTGGTTAGCCCGATAGAACTGAGGGTTACTTACATTTGAATAAGACACACCACCGTTGCTGCTAGCCTGCCATTGATAGAAAAAGTTTTCGCCGGTTGCGGGTGCAAAGAAAAATGCTGGGTCGCCATGCGCAACTGTATCGTTTATAGGCTGGCTGGTGAACATTGGCGGAGTCAACACTTCCAGCAGTATTGGATCTGACATTGCAATACCACACTGGCCTGTAACCTCGCACTGGAAGTATACGTTATCCAACGAATTATCTGCCGGTGTAATTTCAAGCATTGGCGTGTTGATGCCGATGAACGGAGCCTGGTTAGGTATATCTACAAAACCACCGCTCAAAGTACCCATTTGCCATTTGTACGTATTGTTACCTGGTGTTGGAACAATTGTAATTGTAGTAGCTACTCCGTCGCAAATAGTATCGGCTAAAGGTTGTGCAAGTACGGCAGCCGATGGGTTAACTGTGAGTGTAGCACTATTGGTATTAGTAGGGGTACCACAGTTTGCTTTCACCTCGCAACGGTATTGGTATGTATTGAAAGTGTAAGGTGCGTTAGAAATTGTAAGCGTGCTGGTAGTTGCTCCTGAATAGGCACCTGTATTAGCAACATTTGTAAAGCCAGAGCCTGTATTCACTTGCCATTGGTAAGTAGTGCCTACACCCGTGCCAGCAGCTGTAAAATTAGCAGTACCTGTTTGGCAAATAGTTGTGTTTTGTGGTTGTGTTGTTACTGTAGGCGCTGTACAAGGCGATATCAGGTTCACAAAATAATCTTCTGTTTCGCCATAGCCATAGCTAGGGTAGGCTGTACAAGCCTGCGCACCTGTAATTGGGGTATACGGGCTCCATATTGCCCTTACGCGCATTCTGCGGTTGGTGCCTGCAGTAGCTGATGCCGGTACTGTAAGCGTGCCCGAACGTGCACTGGTATACGAAGATGATTGGCTAACGATCATCTCTGCAGGATCGTACATGTTATTGCCATCCAGATCTATCCAAATATTAAATGTAAGACCGTACCAACCCACACCTGTGGTGGCTGTATACGGATAAGCAGAGCCTATTGTAAGATTGCGCACCGGTGTAGCGAATGAATTGTAACCACTACTGGCAGAACCAGGATTGTTGGATGCTACACTAGCCAGGCTAAACGCATTTATAGACATGTAGCTATAATACGTGTACGTTGATGGTGTGGTGGATGTTGCACATTGCGCATCAGCCTTGCTAGCCCAACCAGTAAGGGCTAATGCAGTAATGAGTAGGTTTTTCAATTTCATGTTAAAAGCTTGTATGTTTTTTTTGCTTTGTAGTAATCCTTAATATCAGATTAAAATAAAGTTAAAAAAACGTCATGGGAATGTCAAGCCTTTGTCAGAAATTATTTTAGGTTATATTATTTAGTGTTGAATATCATTTTGTTAAGTGCTTCTTTTTCTACAAAACTGGCCCGATATTCCTCTTGTGTCTTCCAAATACCATTATCATTAGCCATCATTACCGCATTCCAGATAAGCTTTTTGTCGGGCGATGCGATAAAGACACGGCCCGCAGCACCTACGCAGCCCATATAGCAACCGTCAGGTAATTCTACCATACTACCACCCGCACCGCAGCTAGGGTCTGCCAGTGTATCGATATTACAAGAATAATCCCACTGCTTTTGCAGTTTGCCATCAGGTAGCTCTTTATAAACCCCCAGGTACGAGGTGTGCTCACTGTTTCTGCTATTAAACGCTTTATGGTTGTTATTAAACAGTATCATATCTCCATTGCTATTGAGGCGTACAGCATGTTGGCCTAAAAAGAGCGAAGGTGTATAAGCCGCACCATTATACTTGGCTACAACCTTACCGGAAGGGTAACTGACCTTAATGATATGGTGAGGATTTTTGAAACTGATGTAAACGAAATTGTTCTTCTGATCGAAATAAAAACTATTCATGTGCGGGTTCAGCTCGTTGGGGGAGCGTGGTATTTTATGCAGAAACACAGTATCATCCATCATGTGCTCAGAGCATTTCCACTCCCACACATGCTTGCCATTTTCATCCAGCTCTACTATCGTGCCCAGGCTCAGCCTCCTGTTGGCCTTGCCGTTCACCATTTTCATCATAGGTATATGTAGCCCATTCAATTCAGCAGTATCTACATCCAGTGGCATCGTCAGCAACTCATTGCCACAAACCATATAGTGCCCGTTGTCAAGTTTTGTAAAATCGTGGTGATAGGTTTCTATCATATCCTCTTTCGATACCGGGTTGTTTTGCTTCTGCCATATTACGTTACCATCATAGTCTATTTCGTAGATACCTCTTGAGTAAATGAATGTTAGCGTGCCATTACTAGTGGGTTTCAGATCGCGTATGTTAGAATGTCTGTCAACAATGCCGGGGATATCTGGCAAGTACCACAGCACATCACCCTTGGTATCGTACATGGCCTTCGAGTAATCGAGAAATACGTATAGGTCTTTGTGGTGCTGATCGGCATTAACCACCTGCAGCTTATGCAGGCTTGTATCAGCAATATACCTGCTACCTGTAACAAAGTGCTGCAGGTTGCCATAGCTTTTTATCTTATCCTTATTGTTGGCTTTGCTTATGCGCCAGGTATATACTTTACCCCAATTAGCTACAGTAGCAATTTGCTTATTACTATTTGCCGACTGAGTGAGTACTATATGCTTGGCAAAATCTACTTTGTTATTATAATATCCGTCCGCTAACTCTAATACATATTTAGCCGAAGGTTCGTTATCGGGTATTGAAAAGCCTATCAACCTATAGTTGAGCGTATCGCCTTCTGCGGGGTGCATTTGTGCCTTTGCCTGATAGCACATAAAAGCTGACAATAGAACTAACACAACATTTGTACACTTTCTGATAATCATGATGACCAAATTAATACATTTTAATACCGATAGACAATGCAAATACATTCATTTTAAACGCCAATTATTGTATGTACATAAATAAGTGTAGTTTTGTATCCGTCATTGGCATTACCAGATCAAACATAATAAAAATGAAACGTAGCAGTTTCCTAAAAGCCGGAGCTACGGTATTATTAGCACCAATAGCTATGAAGTTACAAGCATTCAAAAATTGGGTAGATGAGCAGCCATCAAGCGATGTGATGCCGGTAATGTTTGTGGGGCATGGAAGCCCTATGAACGCTATCCTGCGCAACGAATTTAATACAAAATGGGGCGAACTAGGCAAGCAACTACCAAGGCCAAAGGCTATACTATCGGTATCGGCACACTGGCTTACGCGCGGCACCTATGTTACTGCTATGGAAAAACCAAAGACCATACATGATTTTGGTGGATTCCCACGCGAACTATTTGAAGCGCAATACCCTGCACCGGGCGCGCCCGATCTAGCTGCCGAAACACGGAAGCTGATTACTAGCACTACTGTGCAAGATGACCACCAATGGGGACTTGACCATGGTACATGGTCAGTATTATTACCTATGTATCCGGAAGCAGATATTCCCGTTTTCCAGTTGAGTATCGACTACTATCAGCCACCGCAATACCATTATGATCTCGCCAAGCAACTGGCCGAGTTACGTAAGAAAGGCGTACTGATAATGGGCAGCGGCAATATAGTGCACAACCTGCGCATGATAGATTTTGAAGGTAAACGCAAGTTTGATTGGGCTGAGGAATTTGATAGTAAAATATCGGGCTTTATAGATAGCGGCAATCATGAAGCTATTATCAATTATCAAAAGCTAGGCAGCATTGCTGATATGGCGGTACCTACTAATGATCATTACCTGCCCCTGCTATACACACTTGCGCTACAAAACAAAAAAGATGATATCGGATTCTTTAATAACAAATGGGATGCGGGATCAATATCTATGCGCTCGCTGCTAATAGGCAAAAGCTAAGGAAATTGTTTATCTTAGGAGTTTACAATTATTCGCAATTAAGATGAAAACTGTTTACTCTATCCTGATAGCCGCTGCTGCCTTCATGACAGGATGCTCTAAAAGCAACGTGAATAACAACCCGTATTATGGAGATGATTATGGGGATTTCAACTACACGATAACCGGCACTAAGGATACTACAATTGAGCAAACCGGAGAAGCGAATATATTGCTGAACCTGAAAAAGACCAGCGGGCCTACAGAAAACGTAAACCTGGAAGTAACAGGAATACCCGATGGCGTTACTGCTACAATAGAGCCTGTTACAGCTCAACCGCCATTTACTGCGCTGCTGCGTATAGTTAGCTACCGTGCTGCCGTAGGCAGCTACCCGATAACTATAACAGGGCGTAGCAAAAGCACAGGCAATACAGTACACAGCCTTAACCTGAATATCAAAACATTTACAAATGCAGCTTATATGGTTGAGGGCGTATGTAACACAAGCGGTGCATGTACCCCACAAACCGGCGCACTAACTCATGAGGCTAATGTTGTAGTAGCAACCAGCGCACCTAACAGGGTAGAAATACAAGGTTTTTGGTCAGACTCATGGAGTAATGTGGTTTACGCAGACTTGAACCCAGTTAATAATACAGTAACAATACCGGCACAAACTGTAAACGCACTTACATTTGAGGGCAACGGTACCTACACCGAGGGCTCAATGCATATCAACTATACTGTGAAAGGTGCATTGGTAGACGAAGCCTGCAACATAACTTATACGCGCAAATAGCTTACTGTAGCGTAATGACCGCATTTCCTGCTTGCTTCATTACATGGCAACAATCGGCTGAGATAGTGTAGGTTTCGTCTACTACTTTCACTCCGCCTTTCATGCCTATGAACTGGAATTTATCAGAGCTGTTCTGCAACTGCTTTTGGTATCCATCATCCAGTATGGTATAGAAACCCGGAGATGTAGAATAGTCATACTTTAATTTTTCGCCGGTAGATGTACGGATAGTATATACTTCATCAAGCGTTACATTATTGCCACTCGCGTCTTTTACTTCTGCCGTTATCATAGCGAACATCATGGTACACATCGCGTCTTTACAATCTTTGCTTTTATGTTTGTCGTGACCTTTATCGCAAGATTTATAAATAAAGAAAGGAGAAATAACGACGAGTATCAGCAGGTATATGGATGTCTTTTTCATTAGGGTGTATTTACTCATACACTACATAAACTATGCCGTAAATATTTAATGCTTGTTGACCTTATTGAGCAGATATTCCATACCAACCAATTCGGCACAAGTAGCTATGGCTGTGATGCTCACGCCCAGCACACCATGCAGGTTTACATTCTGTCCCGTCTGTAGCAGGTTGGGTATGCGGGTACGGGTAGCTATAGTAGTTTCGGCTGGCCTGGTAACATCTTTCTGCAAGCCGTACATGCCACCTTCAGGCGTGGCGGTATAGTCACGGTAGGTGAGGGGAGTAGCAGCACTATAAGCAAGGATATTGCCTTTTAAATCCGGTATGCGTTGATATAATATAGACAATAGCTTCTGGGAACGTTGTTCTTTGAATTCAGCATAACTGCTACCACGGTCATTCCTGTTTGCTGTCAGGTTTTCAGTATGCGCCCATTCGGCAACCTCGCTGTAGTACATATAGCTGAGGATGGATATGCTCTCAGCATAGCCCGGGTTTGCTGCATCTTCGGTATAGAAGGCAGCGTAATTAGCCGGCCAATCAGCAGGTTTATATGTTGTAGCTGCCCATACCTCCTGCGTAGCATGCCAGTAGATATTGTAGTGGCGCATCGGCACTGTGCCAGGCTGCAATACAACATTCAGCATGAAGGTGGAGATCGTTTCATCGAGGCTGTTGATGCGGTTGCGGTAGGCTGGCCTTATCACATTGCTATCCAGCATCTCCAATAGTTTCTTGGGGTGGATGTTGGAGATGAACTGTTTACCATAGAACAGTTGCCCATCAACAGTTTCGGCATAGGTGACCTGTCCGTTCTCCTCTTTCAGCTTGATGACACTTACTTCTCTATGTACTTCACCACCCATATCCTGCAACTCCTTCCACAGCATTTTAGATATCTGTGAGCTGCCCGGCACTACTTTATGTGCGCTGTGTATATAGCTTTCCAGCACCAGTGCATGCACATGGAAAGGCGTTTTATCCGGCACTCCTGCATAGAGCAGATTATTGCCGGCAAGTACTTGCTGTAGCTTTACATTACTTGAGAAGCGGGCCAACGTATGCTGTAATGGCAAGCCCGCATAAGCCGCTTTCTCTGACGCATCACCATTGCGCAGCCGGTACAAAGGGAAGTGATCGCCAACCTGGCTGATGAACTCGAGGTATTCCTTTAATGCCTGCTCTTCACCAGGGAAGTAGGGTGATAGCTGCTCAATGAAGTTCTCTTTGCCTATGGCTTGCGGATACAGTGTATCATCATTGCCAAAAGCGATTCGATCGAAACCGTTGGCATCGTAGGCTTTGAGGCTGAGCTTATCCATGATGCCGGCATAGGAAAAGATACGGTTGAGGGTGCCACCATCGCCAAGGCCGCCGATGTAGTGCACACAACTATCGAAAACCTTCTTCTGTAGTGAGAATGTTTGCAGGCAGCCACCTATCTGCTTGTCGCGCTCCAGCACACATACCTTCATGCCTTCTTTGGCCAGCATGAGCGCCGATAGCAAACCACCAAGACCACTGCCTACAACTACTACATCGTATGTATCATGCGATGCCAATGCTAAGGACTAGTGTACGTTTTCAAGCATCATCTCCTTGATATCGGCCATTATACGCTTGGCGATATTGTTAGAGGTGGTTTCGGTAGTGCTTTCAGCATATATGCGTATGATAGGCTCGGTATTGGATGTGCGCAGGTGCACCCAATCCTTATCGAACTCTATACGCAGGCCATCTTCGGTATTGATAGGCTGCTTTTTGTATTTCTCTTTTATCTGCTTGAAGATGTTCTGAACGTTCACATTCTCGTTCAGCTCTATCTTGTTTTTAGATATGATATAGTCGGGGTAAGTGCCGCGCAAGGCTTTGATGCTTTTACCAAACTTAGCCAGATGTGTAAGGAACAGTGCAATACCAGCCAGGGCATCGCGGCCGTAATGCAGCTCGGGTATAATCACACCACCATTGCCTTCACCACCAATCACGGCATTGTTCTCTTTCATTTTGTTCACCACGTTCACCTCGCCAACAGCACTGGGGTAGTAGGTACCACCATGCTTCTCTGTAACGTCGCGCAGGGCGCGGGTAGATGAAAGGTTGGATACAGTATTACCTTTCTTGTTCGACAGGATATAATCGGCAACGGCTACCAGTGTATATTCTTCACCAAACAGGCTGCCGTCTTCGTTCACAAAGCAAAGCCTGTCCACATCAGGGTCAACAGCAATGCCAAGGTGAGCGTTCTTCTTTTCTACCTCGTGGCAAAGCTCTGTAAGGTTCTCCGGCAATGGCTCTGGGTTGTGGGCGAAACGGCCTGTTACTTCTCCGTTTATCGTTATCACTTCAGCTACGCCCAGTGCTTTCAACAGCAGGGGCACAGCTATTGCGCCTGTAGAGTTTACAGGGTCAACTATTATTTTAAAGTTCTTCGCTTTTATCGCTTCCACATCTACCAGCGGGTGCGCCAGCAGTTCGTCAATATGCTTTTGCAGGTACTGATCGTTGTGTGTAAGGCTGCCTATCTTGTTGATATCAGCAAAGCTATGCTCGTTCTTCTCGGCGTAGTCCAGTATCCACTGGCCGGCTTCTGCATTCAGGAACTCACCATCCTTATTCAGTAGCTTCAAAGCGTTCCATTCCTTAGGGTTGTGGCTGGCAGTGAGGATGATACCACCCGCAGCAGCTTCCATCTTCACCGCCATCTCTACTGTAGGTGTAGTGCTCAGGCCCAGGTCTACTACATCGTAGCCGCAGCTTTGCAGGGTAGATGCTACCAGGTTGCGCACGATCTCGCCCGAGATGCGGCCATCGCGGCCAATGATGATCTTCTTACCATCGCCTTGCTGGCCTATCCAGGCTGCATATGCAGTGGTGAATTTTACAACATCTATTGGAGTGAGGCCCTTGCCCGGAACACCACCGATGGTGCCCCTAATACCTGAAATGGATTTGATAAGTGACATATGAAAGCTAACAGAATTGTATTAATAAAACAGTATGCGAAGATAACAGGTTTAACTGTGGTAACTATAATTATCGGCATATAAAATTTCGATGCCGGTACTGCTTTAGATATAGACACCCCGCCAAAGGCGAGGTGTCAGATTTTGTTGTGTATTGTTGCGTTTTCCGGAATCCTAGGCGGTTTGCAACATCTCGCGGATGCGGCCTTCTATCTCTTCCATTACTTCAGCGTTATCGGTAAGGAATTGTTTAACGGCATCGCGACCCTGGCCGATCTTGCTATCGCCGTAGCTGAACCATGAACCGCTCTTATTGAGGATACCCAGTTCAACACCCATATCTATGATCTCGCCTATTTTGCTGATACCCTCACCGAAGATGATATCGAACTCAACCTGGCGGAAAGGAGGAGATACTTTGTTCTTCACCACCTTAACACGGGTGCGGTTACCGCTGGCTACATCGCCATCTTTTATCTGGCTTACACGGCGGATATCGAGACGAACCGAAGCGTAGAACTTCAGGGCATTACCACCGGTAGTTGTTTCGGGGTTGCCGAACATTACACCGATCTTCTCGCGCAGCTGGTTGATGAAGATACAGCAGCAATTGGTGCGGTTGATGGTAGCGGTAAGCTTACGCAGGGCCTGGCTCATGAGGCGGGCCTGCAAGCCCATTTTGCTTTCACCCATTTCACCTTCCAGCTCACCTTTTGGTACCAGGGCAGCTACCGAGTCGATAACCACCACATCAACAGCGCCTGATGATATGAGCCTGTCGGCTATCTCCAGTGCCTGCTCGCCATAGTCGGGCTGAGAGATGATGAGGTTATCTATATCTACACCCAGCTTGCGCGCATAGTTGGCATCGAAAGCGTGCTCCGCATCTATAATGGCGCAGATGCCACCTTTCTTTTGCGCCTCGGCTATCGTATGTATCGCAATTGTTGTTTTACCCGAAGACTCCGGGCCGTATATTTCTACTATCCTTCCTTTTGGTAAACCACCCACACCCAGCGCTACATCCAATCCTAACGAACCTGTACTGATCACCTCCATGGTATCGTGCTGTTTATCACCCAGCATCATTACCGAACCTTTTCCATAGTCTTTCTCAATCTTGTCTATCGCAAGTTTGAGCACCTTTAATTTTTCATCTACTGTTGCCATAAAAACGTATTAAGTGGTTATTTTTTACAAATATAAAACTATTTTTCTAAAATACTACACATTTGTACAAATATTTTTAGACAAACTGTCCAAATGTGTAAGATTCTATCTTTTTTGCAGCCATGCATCCATATTTTCCTTCTCGTTGATGGATACAGAGGTCTCGATCTTCCATTTATCGTACTTATCCAGCTTTAATATATACATATAATCGCAGGTGTACAATGGCGCGTTGTTCTTATCGAAATAGCTCCAATGCACCTTTACCTTGCAGATGCGATTGGTCCAGCTGCGCTTGCTCCAAACCTCAGGGCGGGCATGTACAATGCCGAACTGCTTATAGAATGCCGTACCCTGGTTGAACAAACCTTCGAGCTTGCTGGGGTCGTTAAACACCTGCGAAGAATCGTCGGACAAAAACGTGCATGGCACCGCATAGTGGAATGCCATTTTCTTAGTATCGTAATGCTCTAACGCGGTAGCGTAGCTCTCAAAAAAATTGCTGATGTGCTGTTGTGTCTCGCTGCTCTTCATGGCTAACAAAAAATGAATCTTCTGAACAGCAAATGTAGGTGATAACTTTAAGCCAATTACACACACATGAACATGAAAATCTATGATACATAGTAAATTGCATTATGAACATTGATTCAAATATTTTAAAAGATCTCTTTAAAGGAATTCTAGGAATTCTTATTGCTGTATTCTTGCCTAAACAGATTTTTATTTGCATAAGGGAGGTTATACTCTTCTGCTTTAGGTCTTTAATTAATTCATGGATTGTAGCTATCTCAGTAACAATTTTTTGTATAGGAATTTATTATTGGCTCCCTTATCAATTTTTATTAAAAGAATTTATCATTGTTAGCTTCCTAATTATTCTTCTTGCTTGTTCATTAACAGAATTATTCAAGCTGCATAAGCACTTAAGCAAAAAAGGTTCAATAGTTATTTACGGTTGCTTTTCTACAAGGGATAAGGAATATTTGCTTATAGATGTAGATGCTGAGGGCATAAATGAGATTCTTAAAGAGGAATGTAAATATTTAAAAGCTAATCATTTTGTATTCAAAAAGGGCATCCTGAATTTAGAATTTATTTCACTCCCAAAATTCATCCCATTATTATTAGGTTATAGAGGTTCAAAAAAGTTTTTTGAAAACTTTATTAACAAGGGGAAACATGTCGTTTCATTACACTTCATTAGAAATATTAGCGACCAACAATTAGTCACATCATTAAACTATAACATAGAGTACTTTGCAAATGGTCAATTTTTAAAGCAGGTTGACACACTTATTGACAAAATATCCAATGAAAAGAACTTAGGGCAAAGAGAAGTGGCAAGTATAAACTTGAAATTTCTTGTCTTAATCTTTAGTCAGAGTTTTTTAGATTATGTGATTGATAATGGTCAGCATAGTGATGCACAAGTAATTGTAGAGGAATCCGATCAATTATTGAATGATTTAAAAGCAACATTTACTAGAAATCAGATTGAAATATCTGAAGCCGATGATTTCTTTAATATATGGAAGTCTTATATTAATAGACATCGTGCAATAGTACTGTTGGAACAGAATGAACTTCGTGGTGCTGCGACTTATCTTATAAGTGCGATTAAGCTAAATCCCTATTACCCATATTTTAACTATCATACTTTCAAGGACAATTACACAAAGCGATATGGGATAGAGTTATCATATTCAATCGAAAAGATGTCTAAAATTCTTGATACAAATACGGATAATGACTTTGATAAGGTGAGAAATAAAATTCGCGAAGGGATTATCTCTATAGATGCGGATTTTAACCACAACTTATTACTGCAAATTATCGCGAAAGATCAAAAAGGCATTAATTATAATCATATTGAGCAAGAATTGCTCAAATTAGAAAATGATAATATTGCCACAATGCTGATTAAGGCAGAAGTATTAAAGTACTTACCCGATGGTTCTGAAAAAATAAATGAAGCATATTCTGGTAGGCTTGATGGAGTGATAGAGCTTCTTAAAGAAATTGCGTTAAGAGATAGCAGTTTTTCAGTCATACATTCTAAAATTGGATCACTATTAATGAACAAACTCATGTTAAATCCTGATGAAAGTAAAATGAAGGAAGCAATGGATTTATGGGTAAATGGAATGCACTTTTTAACAGAGTTAGGCTTTTCTATTCATACACCTATAACCAATAAGGACGAAATTTAATTGTCAAATATCTTACCCAACCCTCACCCCATTAGCCACTACAGCTTTTGACAGATCCCAGTTGCCGTTCTTCATTTGTGCTTTAAAGCAATCGGTGCGGTAGATGGTGTTGTTGAGGATCTTGTTAGGGTGGGTCTTTAGCCATTCATGGCGTGCGTCAATGTATTGTTTTATCCAGGTCTTTTCATCGCCGCCGCGCACGGGTGGGGCAGCTGGGAAGCGCTTGCGTAGAAAATCGGGGATGCTGCCGGAGTGTATATGGCTATCGTAGATAACCAGCAGGCTGAGCGGCAGCGTAAAACCCATTTGCGTGAACCAGCCAACGGCGGGCAGGTAGTAATAAGAATCAAACAACTCATCCTGGCACCGGCGCATATATGGGTCGTTGCGGCCTGCATTGATGAGCGCATCGCAAAACACTTTATCGGTAGTGAGGCTGGGCTTTTTGCCAATACGGTTGACATAAGGCTTTAGCGCTGCTGCGTAGGCACCATTGCCGGCTATGTATTTCTGCACCAGGTTTTTCAGGTTGCCGAACTCGGTGGTCTGCGAGCGGCCGTAGGTGACCTGCGCCATGTAGATGCCCGTTGCAGGGTCTTTATAGTCGCGGTATTTTACCAGCATATCGTAATGGCCGTCGGCCTTGCCGGTCTCAAATGCATTGATGATCAGTTCGATCTTCTTTTTCTGTATGGGTGTGATCATGTGATAGGCTTAACAGTGTGTAAATTAATAAATATTTATTAATAATCAAAATGATGTATTTTAGCGCACACAACCATCAACCATGAACCAGAAAATACAGTCACTTCGTCCATTCATAGGCTCAAAAGGCTTTGACAGATCACAGGCGTTTTATAAAGAACTTGGCTTTGAGGAAACCATACTATCGCCCGGCTTCTCGGTTTTTCAGCGCGATGGATTTAGCTTTTACCTGCAGGATGCGTATGTGAAGGACTGGAATGAGAACACCATGCTGTTTGTAGAAGTGAGCGATGTGGAGAAGTGCTATGCATGGCTGCAAGGGCTGGAACTGGATAAGAAATACGAGGGCGTACAGCTAAAGCCCATCAGGAGGGAGAGCTGGGGTGCTGAGTGTTTTCTGCTGGACCCATCGGGCGTGTTGCTGCATTTCGGTCAGTTCAACAAAAGCTAATTCGTAAATTGTGCCCATGTACATCAAGAATCAGACCTTTAGCGACGAGGATACACTGCTTGAAATGATATTTGACTTCGCACTGGGCGAGGCTACGGAGCATATCACTACCATAACCAATGGCATAACTGCCGAAATGCAGGAAAGCAAAGAACTGCAAGCCCACCTGGCCACGCTGGAAGAAGAAGACCGCCTGGCACTGGAAGACGAGATACTGCAAGAGAACCTGTCACGTGCGCTGATGAACGATTTTAAGTCGTTCAAAGTGCAGGACGCAAAGCTGTATGGCGTGGCAGATGGCAAGGAAACGCTGCTGTACAGTGTTGACCTGCATTAATATTCCCCTGTAAATTGCCCCTTGATACTGATGGCATTGCGCCTTGCAATGCTTATTTTCGCAAACATTCATTACAGTTTATAGTTATTAAATGAAAAGATTAATCTTATGTGCTGCGCTGGCACTGCCGGCACTTGCACATGCGCAAGATGACTTGGTAAAGAAGCTGGAGAACAACAAAAGCGACAGCGCTAAAAAGAACTTCACGTTTACAGAGGTCATCAACATTGAAAAAACAGCGGTGAAGAACCAGGGTAGCTCAGGTACTTGCTGGAGCTATTCGTCGAACTCGTTTATAGAAAGCGAGATGATAAAAATGGGCAAGAAGCCTGTGGACCTTGCCGAGATATATACCGCACGCATGGTGTATGTAGAAAAAGCCGACAACTATGTCCGCCTGCACGGCCACCTGGGCTGGGGTGATGGTGGTGAGTTTCATGATGCGATGAGCATATATAAGAAGTATGGTATTGTGCCACAGGAAGCCTACACCGGCCTGAACTACGGTACTACCAAGAACAAATTTGGCGAGATGCAGGGCATACTGAAAGGCATGCTGGATGTAGTGGTAAAGAACCCTAATGGCAAGATAACGCCTAACTGGAAGAAAGCGTTTACAGCCGTGCTGGATGTGTACCTGGGCGAAGAACCCAAGAAATTTACCTGGAAAGGCAAGGAGTATACACCACGCACCTTTGCGGATGAGGTGGTAGGTATAGACCCGAACAACTACGTAGAGCTGGGATCAGTAACCACGCATCCTTACTACAAAGAAATGATGTTTATGGTACCGGACAACTGGAGCTTTGAGAAGGTGTATAACATCAAAATGAACGACATCACAGCTTGTATAGATAACGCATTAGCTAATGGCTATACCGTAGCTTGGGCTACCGATGTAAGCGAGAAATACTTTAGCTGGAAGAACGGTATCGCTTTTGTGCCGGAGAAAGACTGGGAGGATATGGAAGAAGATGAGCAGAAAGACCTGTTTAAAAAGCCAAGGCCCGACCGTAAGATAACCAGCCAGATAAGGCAGGAGGCTTTTGACAACTATACTACTACCGATGACCACGGCATGCACATAGTAGGCACGGCTAAAGACCAGGAAGGTAAAGAGTATTACATAGTAAAGAACTCCTGGGGCGATAAAAACGACTACAAAGGCTACATCTACGTGAGCAAGCCTTATGTGCTGTACAAGACCACAGCCATCATGCTGAACAAGAAGGCGCTGCCGCAATATATGCGCACACAACTGGTGTTGTAAACCACAAACCACGGAAAATACCAAGGGCTGCCAGGAATGGCAGCCCTTTTCGGTATGAGGAATATATCCGGTATGAATATTCTAGTGCATAGCTTCTGAAATATCAATCTTCTTTTTCTTACTTCCTTTCACCATTAGCATAAACGGAATGCAGATCAGGAACATTACACCGATATATAGGAACACTTCTTTGTAGGATAGTATAGATGCCTGCTTCATGATGCTGAAGTCGAGCAGCTTGTAGGCAGAGTTGGTAGCCATATCGGGCGCCATGCCCTTTGCCATAAAGCTGGCTTTGAGGCCATTCACCCTAGCAGCTACATCGGCGCTGTTGGTATTGAGGTGTGTAACCAGGTCGCTACGGTGCACCATGTTTTGCCTTGACAGGTAAGTAGTAATGAGCGCCACACCAAACGAACCACCCAGCTGGCGCATCATACCTGTGAAGGCCGCGCCTTGTCCGATCTCCTGCCCCTTGAGGGTAGAGAGCGAGAGGGTAGTAATAGGAATGAATAACAAACCCATACCCACACCTCGTACGATCAGCGGCCAGAAGAAAGCTTCGCCACTGGTATCGGGCGTAATGATGAAATAACACCAAAGGCTATATAGGAAAAACACGAGCATACCACCGGCTACCAGGTACTGCTGCGGCACACCTTTCTGCAACAGGTTACCGATGATCGGCATCATGAAGGCAGTGGTGAGCGCGGCGGGTATCATGAGGGCTCCGGATTGCTGCGCCGTCCACCCAAGCGTGGCCTGTGTGTATAGCGGTATAATGAATGTAGAGCCGTACAAACCAAAGCCGAGTATAAAGGATAGTATGGTGCCTATGCGCAGGTTACCGTTCTTCAGTACCCGCAAATCTACAATGGGCTTCTTGTACGTAAGCTCCCGCCAGATGAAGAAGTAGAAACCGAGTATAGCCGTGATGACAAGTACTACAATAGTACTGCTACTGAACCAGTCATCTTCCTGCCCACGCTCCAGTACAAACTGTAGTGACCCTACCGCCATAGCAAGGAATGCGATGCCCCACCAGTCGATACTTTTACTATCGGCTTTTTCTGCATACTTGGGGCTACGTACAAACTGCAGGGTAAGCAGGGTAGCGATTACACCTATCGGTATGTTGATATAGAATATGAACGGCCACGAGAAGTGATCGACAATATAACCACCCAATGGAGGACCAAGTGTAGGGCCTATGATAACACCCAAGCCATAGATAGCCTGCGCCATACCACGTTTCTCAGGTGGGTAGCTTTCGGTAATGATGGTTTGCGAGGTAACCAGCAGGGCACCACCACCTAAACCTTGTATAAAGCGGAAGAATACCAGTTCCCATATATTGGTAGCATTACCACAAAGGAAAGAGGATACTGTAAATATAATAATTGATGCCGCGAAATAATTGCGCCTGCCAAACTGCTGTGATAGCCAGCTGGTCATTGGCACAACGATAACGTTGGCGATGGCATAGGCGGTGATGACCCAGCCTACTTCATTGAGCGTAGCGCCGAGGTTACCCTTCATGTCGTTGAGCGCTACGTTTACGATGGTGGTATCTACGATCTCGAGCAGTGCGCAAAATATAGCCGTAATGGTTATAATGACGCGGCGGAAACCGTATTCTACCAGTGAATTCTGTTCAACCATGTTGACTGTTTTATGCTGTAAAGCACTATACTAATTAATCTAAATGCACATCTACATCTACGTTCAGGCCCGGGCGGAGTTGCTTGATAGCAGGATCGCTAGGGTTAGAGAACTCGATCTTAACCGGTACGCGCTGTACTACTTTAATGAAGTTGCCTGAAGCGTTATCAGGAGGTAGCAGGGCAAACCTTGCACCTGTAGCCGGAGAGAACGAAGTCAGTTTAGCTTCAAACTCTTTACCGGGGTATGCATCTGCTTTCACGATCACCTTCTGCCCAACCTTCATTTTGGTAAGCTGTGTTTCTTTAAAGTTGGCAACCACCCACATCGCTTTATCCATTACTATGCTGAATAGTGACTGACCAGCACTCAGGAATTGGCCGGGTTGAATGTTAACCCTTGATATCATGCCGTTCTCCGGAGCAGTGATAATAGTATAAGAAAGGTTCAGCTTTGCATTCTCAACATCAGCCTGCCTTTGCTTGATGGTAGCATTGGCCACGCTTATCTGTTGAGACGTAGCGTCGCTTTGCGAACTCATAGCGCTGGCCTGGCGGCTAGCGGCATTCTTTTGCTCAACCAATACCTGTAACTGGCGCTCGGCAGTTTGCTTCTGCGCAGTAGCCTGCTCAAATTGCTGTTGAGTGATAGAGTGGTCTTTGATAAGGTTGGCATAGCGGTTATAATCCTGTGTTGCGCGCCATACGTTTACTTTGGCGGTTTCTATCTGGGCGTCAACAGTTGACACGTTGGCTTGCGATGAAGCGACGTTAGCACGCGATGCAGTTGTTGTTGCCTCGGCTACAGACAGGCCGCTTTGTGCAGCCAGCAGTGCGGCTTCAGCCTGCTCCAGCTTAATGCGCAGGTCGCGGTCATCGAGTATCAAAAGGGTATCACCTTTCTTCACTTGCTGGTTATCAGCTACACGCACTTCAGCTATATAGCCTGATACACGCGGTATAACAGGGCTGATGCTGGCCTCAACCTGTGCATCGTCAGTTTCCTCATGGCTTAATGCGTGCATGTATTTGGTGATACCAAAAGTAGCACCGGCAACTACCAGCAGGCCCAAGCCAATCGCAAAACGCTTATTCACTTTCTTAGGAGCTTCCTGACCTTGTGCAGCCTCAGCTGCTATGTTATTAGGTTTCATCTCTTTTACTGAGCTTTCCATATAATTGGTTATTTGACGTGTATGTTTTGATTTATTTTGTTTCGGTTGTAAGCTGACCGCTTGTTTCAAGCAGTTTGTTATAAGCTACCATTGCATCAGCTTTTGCAAAGGCATAGTTAAGTCTAGCTTGCAGTTGTGCTACATCAGCCTCCAGCAGATCGGTTGTTGTAGCCAGTGAATTGTCGTATTTATTCTTTACTATCCTGTAGTTTTCGTTTGCCTGTTCTGTTGCTTTGGCATATACTTCTATCTTCTTTGTGCTCGACAAGTAAGATTGGTATGCCTGCGCTGTCTGCAGCCTTACTGCATCGCTCAGCATATTGCGATTGATCTCTACTTCCTGCATACGGGCTTTAGCCTGTGCTACTTTGGAGCCTGTTTTCCACAGTGAAGAAGGGCTGTATTTAAGACCCACACCACCATTTACAGCATTAGTAACGGTAAGTACATCCGGTACATCCAGCGCTACATAGCCAGCTGTAAGTGCAAGAGATGGATAGTATTCGCCTTTTGCCGCTTTTATACCGGCATTGGCTGCCTTGCGCCTATACTCAAGAGCCGTCAGGTCTTTCCTGTTATGTAGGGCCCCCGCTTCCCAATGCTCAAACGTATTGCCATCGGTAGCAGCTACGAATGCGTTAGAGTCAGGAATGATCTCTGTATTCTCATCAAGCCCCAGCATCAGGTTCATATTGATGTAGGTGATCTTCCAGTTGTTCTCAGCATCAACCAGCGCCAGTTCTATGTTCGACTGTTGAAGCTGTGCTTTCAATAAATCGTTTCGCGCCATCAATCCGTTCTGCTCCAGGTTGCTAAAATCAGACACACGTTGCTGAGACTGTTTCAGGTTTTCCTTTACAATATCCAGCGCTGCTTTGGCTTTATACATGTTGCTGTATGCCGAGATAGTATTTTGTATCACCTCTTGCCTGTCTTGAGTAGCATCCAGTTTAGCGGCTTGCTCCAGATACTTTGCAGACTCTATGCCATGCTGTATGCGGAAACCTGCGAATACAGGAAGCGAAAGGCTGGCCATGCCGTACATCGCCTGGTCGACAGTAATAGATGAGCCACCTGAGGTAGTACCTGTACCGCTGCCACCTTGCTGTTCGCCCGATTGGCCAGAGCTACCCAATTTCATTTTCAGGTCAACAGTGGGCTGGTTGAGCCTGAGGTAAGAGCCTGAAATACTCAGATCGGGCAGGCGGCGTTCGCGGGCTTCGCGCAGGGTAGCAGTGGCGCCTGCTATACGCGCCTGGTTCAACTTAATAGTATTGCTGTTTTGCAAGCTCAGATTGATTGCTTCATCCAGCGACAACATGTGGGGCTGTGCCTGTGCAACTGATGCCACGAAAGCAAGTGCTGCTACAAGGATGGTTTTTATATTATGCTTCATATGTAAGTATTGCTTTGAAAAGTGTTTTAAGATGTACTGTGAGTTTTTTCCTGATTAGTTTTTGAAATTCCTCGTCCGGCATGTCCTGCAGGTCATTTATCTCCCGATAGAAATGTTGTGTAGTAATGAGCTGGTAGGTAGTGCCTACCATAGTTGCCATCATCAGGGGTATATCGATATTCTTTTTGAAAACCCCTTGTTTCTGGCCATATGTTATTAGCTGCCTTACCAGATCCTGGTTACGTTTTTTCATTTCGTGGAGCAGCTTGCTGATGTGACTGTCTTTGTTCAACATTTGCTCGCGTACCATGATGCGATGAAAGCCCTGGCTCCTGAACGCTTTTTCTACATAAGCATCTATCATTACATTAACGCGCTGCAAAGGATCCATCTTTTCGTCCATCAATATATTCTCCAGTTTCAGGCGAATAATATCTGTATGCTTTATGAAAATAGCTTCTAGTAGCTTGTCTTTAGAGCCAAAGTAGTAGGATATCATGGCTACATTCACCTCAGCTTCTTTAGCAATATCGCGCACTGAAGCACCCTCAAAGCCCAACTCTGAGAATAGCTTTTCTGCTATCGTCATTATCTGCTGCTGTTTGTCTGTATATTCCATAAATTACAATTTGACGACGCAAAATTAAACAATCGTTTGATTTAAACAAACGTTTAATTAAAAATTCACAGAGATAAAATCTATGTACAGATAGATAACATTGACCGTAAGAGAAAATTAGTTATCCCTAACATCCAGCATATCGCGCAAGGCGTTGCCCAGGATATTGAAAGCGTATACCAGCAGCATGATCGCTATGCCGGGTATAATGGCCAGCAGTGGCCTGTTTGTAAGCAGAAAATTGTAATGCTCCTTTATCATAAGTCCCCACGATGGCATGGGCGGTTGCACACCGATGCCTAAGAAGCTGAGGCCAGCCTCAATAAGTATGGCGGTAGCGAAATTACCCGCAGCTACCACCATAACGGGCCCGGCTATATTGGGTAAAATATGGCGAAAGATGATGCGCGCATCGCTAAGGCCCAGTGCGCGGGCAGCAGTTATGTATTCCATTTCGCGCAGCACAAGCACCTGCCCGCGAATAAGGCGGGCTGCACCAACCCACATGGTGAGACCGATAGCTACAAATATCTCCCAGAAACCCTTGCCAATAGTGAGGGTGATGGCAAATACCAAGAGCAGAGTAGGTATGGCCCAAAGTATATTAATGACCCACATAACCGCACTATCTACAATGCCACGATAATAGCCAGCCAACGAGCCAAGAATAATACCGATAGTGATAGATAATAACACTGCCACAAGCCCAACAGCTATACTTACACGAGAGCCTACAATCAACCGCGACAGTATATCCCGACCATAACGATCGGTACCGAAGTAGAAGATTCGCGACGCTATCAGGTTCTTTTCAATATAGTTGGTTTGCTCAGGCAACGAAGTTCTTTGCAATTGGGCTGGCAGGAGTTCGGCATAGGTATAGGACAGGGTATCTTCCATGCCTTCATCTATATAGTGTCTTATCATAACCTTATCAGCCGTAAAACTGTAGCCATTCATTGGCATAGCCAGATAGTTGGTAGGGGTACCGCTAAACCATTCCGTAAATGAATTGCTTTGCTGATGTTGCAAAGTTTTAGGCACAAGCAGCAGATCTTTTTTAAAACCGGGCTGCCGGGCACCCAGCTCAACGATCATCTGGTTGGCATAAGGTGTATCATCGGGCGCCAGTTGATAGGCAAAGATGGCAACGAGACAGGTAAACAGGATGATGCAAAGCCCTACAACAGTAGAAGGCCTTTTTATCAATTTCCTGAATATGCCATCTGTTTCTGCCATTACAATCCGTGCTTGCTGATGAGGTAAACTATCTGTGTTAATGTTGCAGCACCCATTTTCAGTTCGCGGTGGCTTATTTGCTCAAACACATCGTTGGCTGTATGGTGCAGATCGAAATAGCGCTGCGGATCAGGTAGCAGGCCAGCTACAGGTACTCCCTGCCTGCGTAGCGGAGATATATCTGCGCCGCCTTCTTCACCATCAAAATCATACACGCCGTATGGCAGAAAGAGATTGCGGTACTGCTGTACTTGCTTACGCTTATCGTTGCTCATTGCAAGGCCAATACCCCTTGGTGAAAATCCACCGGCATCTGTTTCTATGGCAAACAGGTGTGTTTCTTTACGTGCCTTAGCCGAATCGCCATAAGCCAGTCCTCCTTTCAAGCCGTTCTCTTCATTCATGAACAATACTGCACGTACAGTATAGCGTGGTTTTATACCCAAAGCCTTCATAGCCCTGATAACTTCGATAGACTGTACGCAGCCGGCGCCATCGTCGTGCGCACCTTCACCGATATCCCATGAGTCGAGGTGGCCACCTACAAGTACTATTTTTTCGGGCTGCTCAGTGCCTTTTATCTCACCTATTACATTGTAAGATTGCTCATCGGCCAGCATTTTGCACTCTGAGCTGAGCATGGCGGTCACTATACCTTTTTTGCAATCAGCCTCAAGTTTGTCGGCACCCATATTACCTATAGCAACAGCCGGTATCGGTTGCACGGTATCGGCATAGCGCATAGAGCCGGTGTGCGGAAAATCGTCGATACCTGTTGATACAGAACGGATAATAACCCCGGCTGCACCTTTTGCTGAGGCCCAGTTAGGAGCCGTCCATCGATAAAAGCCAGCATCGCCATAGCCTTCAAAAGGATTAACAAGGTCTTGCTTGAAACGATAATTGAAAAATATGATCTTACCCCTTACCTGTTTTTTAGGCAACTTTTTAAACGCTTCAATATCATTTACCATCACTACCTGTGCTGATAAAACTTTGCCATCGGTACCCACGGTATTGCCTATAGAAAGTAATTGAAGGTGGTAAGTGTTGTTATGAGCTGTTTTTATTTTCAGGCTCTCTTTACCGCGTACCCAATGTGGCACTTTCACCGGTTGCAGCCACACGGTATCTGCGCCTGCAACTTGCATAGCCTCTTTGCCCCAAGCAACAGCCTTCGCAGCAGCAGGAGTACCGCTCAACCTGTGGCCTATCTCTTTGCACAATACCTTTAGGTTGCTGTAGCTAGTGCTGTGCAGCAGCACTTCATCAGAAATGCGCCTCATCATTATCGAATCAGCATTTTGTGCGTATGACATTGTTGCGTTAACCAGTAATGCTGCCGCCAACAGGTATTTTTTCATGCATTAAAAATAAGAAAGCACCAGGCAAATAATAATGTTGGTACAATGTTTATGTATATTTAGCATGTAAAACCTTGCTTATGAAAAAAATTATCACCCTAATATTTCTTTCCACTACGGTAGTATTTACCCAGTGTACACCCAAAAAAGCTGCTACCGCCGGCATGAGCGATGCAGAGAAAGTAGCCGATGTAAAAAAGAACTTTACAGAAGCGCAAATGCAGGAGGGTAAAACGATATGGCAAGGCTCTTGCGATAAATGCCATAAGCTGTATGAGCCTGAATCGCGCTCGATAGACAAGTGGGAACGAGTGCTGCCACGCATGACCAATCGCGCTAAACTAGATGATGCACAAGGCGCTAAAGTGCGTGCCTACCTGATAGCGCATGCTAAAATGGATTAATATTTCACCCAAAATATCACCCTCGGTATAGCAGCCCCATATAGCAGATATTTGGGGCTTGTTTGTGTAAAGACATTATTCACAACAATCATCTATTTAAGTATTGTAAAAGGTTATTACTCAATTAACAGTCTATAGCCGCATTATACGGATATTTGCAGTATGAAAATAGGAATTGTGTGTTATCCTACATTTGGTGGTAGCGGTGTGCTGGCTACCGAACTTGGGATGGCACTATCAGCCAAAGGCCACGAGATACATTTTATTACATACCAGCAACCGGTACGCCTGCATTTCCATCCCAATATATATTACCATGAAGTAACTGTTCCACCATATCCATTGTTCGATTTTCCTCCGTACGAAACGGCGCTATCGAGCACTATGGTAAATGTGATCATGAACAACGGGCTAGATGTGCTGCATGTGCATTATGCTATACCTCACGCATCTGCCGCATACTTCGCCAGGCAGATATTAATGAAGACAGGCAAGGATATACCATACATCACTACGCTGCATGGCACAGATATTACGCTGGTAGGTAAAGACCAGACCTATGCACCGGTTGTTACTTTCTCTATCAACGAGTCGGATGCTATTACCGCTGTATCAGACAACCTGCGCGAAGAAACGTTCAAATCTTTCCGCATCGAGAAAGACATACAGGTGATCCCCAACTTTGTGGATACGCAGCGTTTTCAACAAACCGATAAGCTGCATTTCAAGAAAATGCTGGCACCTAATGGCGAGCGTATACTGGCACACGTATCTAACTTCCGTAAAGTGAAAAGGGTAGAGGATGTGATAAAAGTGTTTGAAAAGGTAAACAAGGAACTACCCAGCAAACTGCTGATGATAGGTGATGGCCCCGAAAGGCAGAATGCAGAAGAACTGTGCCGCAGCCTGAGCATCTGCAATGACATCCGTTTCCTGGGCAAGCAAGAGCAGATGGATGAGATATTAAGCATCACTGATCTTTTCCTTTTACCATCGCAATACGAGAGCTTCGGGCTTTCGGCACTAGAGGCTATGGCTTGCCGCGTGCCTGTAATATCAACAAACGCCGGCGGGCTGCCTGAGATAAACGTGCATGGCAAAACCGGCTACCTGAGCAATGTAGGTGATGTAGAAGACATGGCCAACCATGCCATATATATACTAAGCGACGACGACAGGCTAGAGACATTTAAATCTGCTGCTATTGAGCACGCCCGTAGCTTTGAGAAAGACCGCATCATACCCATGTATGAAAAACTCTACGAGCAGGTGATTAAAGACTATGCAAAGGCCAGACTGGCACATGCGCAATAGTTTAGCAATGTATATAAACAGAAACGCCTGCATATTGCAGGCGTTTCTGTTTATTATTGAATACTGTAATTACATACGTGTTAAAACAGAGCTGCAGGTAATAGGTGAAGAGCCCGTAAAAATAACAGTGTAGTTGAGCGAGATCACATCATCGGTATAGCTACCTGTACCGGAAATAGTACCCCCATTAAACGATTGGCCAGGTATAACCAATGTAGCGTTATCACAATTCAGATCGGCAAAAACCGTTGCACTGAAGCTATTGAACAGATTAGAAAAGAATATCCTGTTTTTGTTGGTAGCAGAACTGCCGAAAAACACAGTTGACTGGTAAGACAATGGGCCAATACTGCAAGCATCCTCTACATTGTACGTGCCGGTACGGTCCATAGCACATTCGGTGATAGGAGTTATTTTTAGGTTCATTTCATATTCTTTGCTACCCGATTTGCTCGTAGCTACCACTTTTACATTGTGGTCACCTACCGGAGCCGTAACATCGGCGCGAAAGTTGATCATCGCTTCATATGCAGGTGTGCCACGTTCGGGGCTAATGATAGCCTTAACACCAGTCGGCAGGTCTTTTACTGATAGTGTAACCAGTTCCTGCTCGCCACGCTGCTGCTCAAGGGAGAGAAAGAGGTTAGAGGAACTATCCTTCGCGACTGAAAGATCGGTAACTCCATTAACCACAAATCCCGGAGGGAATTTCACATCACTGTTGTCTGTTTTTTTACAACCAAACATAGCTGTAGCTACAAGAGATAGTAATAGGAAGGCTTTTTTCATAAAGGTTGTTTTGTTTTGGTTTGATAGTTAGTATTTAGTTGACCGAATGACAAGTGAGATTTTAACGTATTATCGAATTCAATTATTGCAGCAGCAATAAAAATGCCAAACTAAAAAAGCCACTCAAAATGAGTGGCTGTGGTGTCAGTAAGTAAGAGTACTATTTTTTAGAATGGCGCGTCATCATCCATATCCGGCTTGTTAGGCTTCAGTTTGAATGAAGACGGCATGTCATCGTCTTCGAAATTATAATCATTGGCTTTTGATGGCATGGTCTGGTAGCCATCGGGTATATACATTTTGCTGCCGCCAAAATCACTGGTATCGGGTGGGGTATTGCGCCTGATGCCTGCCGACGGATTATCTCCCATTGGCCTGAAGTTGCCACCTGGTGTGCTGCCGCCCGGCCTGTCAAAACTACTACCGCCACCACCAAAGTTGCCTCCGCCGCCACCGGCAAAGTCGTTAAAGCCGAAATCAGTATCGGGCAAATCAACGAACTTCTGGTATTCTTTTATAAAGCGAACCTTCACAGTATCGGTACTACCACTACGGTTTTTGGCTATGTGTACGTGGGTCTCACCTTCTATAGGCTGGCCCATCTCATCATTATTGATACCGTAATACTCAGGACGGTACAGGAACATAACCATATCCGCATCCTGCTCGATGGCTCCCGATTCCCTAAGGTCACTCAGCTGCGGTACTTTCGACTCCTTACGGCTCTCCACCGAACGGTTCAACTGAGACAGTGCGATAATTGGTATCTCCAATTCTTTAGCCAGCGATTTAAGGTCGCGTGAGATCTTCGATATCTCCTGCTCACGGTTACCACCACCATTTATACTGGCCTGCATCAGCTGCAGATAGTCGATGATGATCATTTTGATATCGTACTTCTGTTTCAGCCTACGCGCTTTGGCCCTAAGCTCAAATATATTCAGGGCAGCCTGGTCGTCAAGAAAAATAGGGGCGCTGGCAAGCTTGTTCATACGCTGGGTCATCTGCACAAATTCGTGCTCCTGCATACGGCCTTTGGTAATTGCATCCATGCTCACCTCTGTTTGGCAGGCCAGCATACGTTTTACCAGCTCTCCGGCTCCCATCTCAAGCGAGAAGAAGGCTACAGGAAAAGGCTTTTCGGAGTTCAGGGCCGCGTTCATTGCCAGGTTAAGACAGAACGCTGTTTTACCCACCGCAGGACGGGCAGCTACGATGATAAGCGCATTCTTCTGCCATCCCGAGGTAACCCTGTCGAGGTGGGTGAAGCCCGTTGGTACACCCGTTACGCTTTCTTTCTTATTCTTAGCTTCCTCAATCTCTTGTACCGTATTTACCAATACCTCTTTCAGGCTCTTAAAGTTCTTACGGAGGTGTTTATCTGTTATTTCGTAGAGGTTGCTTTCAGCTTTGTCCAGCAGGTCAAACACATCGGTGCTATCCTCATAAGCATCGCCTATTACCTGCCCTGAGATGCGTATCAGCTCCCTTTGGATGAATTTCTCCATCACAATACGGGCGTGTGCCTCTACGTGGGCACTCGATACTACGCTCATTGTCAGGCGTGTAAGGTAGTAGGCGCCACCGATTATCTCTAGCTCATTGCTTTTGCGCAGTTCGTCGGTCACAGTCAGCAGATCCACCGGCATACCTTTATCAAAAAGGCGTCGGATGGCTGCATAAATTTTCTGGTGGGCATCTACATAAAAGCAGTCTTCGCTTTGTATGATCTCTAAAACCTCAGCTAATTTGTCTTTTTCCAGCATTATTGCACCCAACACAGCCTCTTCCAGATCGGGCGACTGGGGTGGCACTTTGCCATATACGAGGGTAGTGAGGTCAGGTTTGCGATTCCTGGTATTACCAAAGTCTTTTTTAATATTTACGGCCATTGATGGTTAGTACGTTGTCCTGTTGTAATTCTGTTGTCGTTTCGGGGTTGCTACTTGGTTTCACGCGGGTTTCACGGTTAAGTTGGTTTTTTTGCCATTTTCAATGTGTTCAAATTGTTAAGGCAAGATTACCGCCGGCTTATTCAGGTAGCATAAGAACTAATGTAAATGGAAAAATGAGGCTTCAAAGCATTCGTTAGTTTTTAAGTTATAATACGGGTACTGACAGGTTATCCACAAGCTTCTCAACTAAAAAACCGGTATTAACGGGCTTATCCCCATGTTTCCACAAATATCCCACAAATTATTGGGGATAATGTTTGCCAACTTACATTTTTTTAAAACGATGACGTTTACTATCAGGATAGCTAATGTTGGGCTATCTTTACAGCAAAATCTCTCAAAAACGGATGGTTATTTCATATAAATGGCTGATGGACTACCTGCCCCAACCCTTGCCGGTAGCAGAACTCAGCCAAATCCTGACCTCTATAGGCCTGGAAGTAGAAGCGGTAGAAAGTGCAGAAGCAGTAAAAGGAAGCCTTGCCGGGCTTGTAATTGGCGAGGTGATCACTTGCGAAAAGCACCTCAATGCAGATAAACTAAAAGTGACGACGGTAGACCTCGGCGCAGGCCCGGTGCAGATCGTATGCGGTGCACCCAATGTTGCGGCAGGTCAAAAAGTGGTAGTTGCCCCGGTAGGCGCTACTGTGCATCCTACTGATGGTGAGGCTTTTGCAATAAAAAAAGCCAAAATACGTGGTGAAGAAAGCAACGGTATGATATGCGCTGAGGATGAAATAGGCCTCGGCAAAGGCCACGATGGCATTATGATACTACCAGCTGAGGCTGTAGTAGGTACGCTGGCCAAAGACTATTTCAATATACCGGAGGCTGACTATGCGATACATATAGGCCTTACGCCCAACCGCTCAGATGCCATGAGCCATATAGGTGTGGCCCGCGATGTATGCGCCTACCTTACCCACCACAAAGGCACTAAGCACAGTGTAAAGCTGCCTGAAGTGTCTTTACCAGCTAAAAATAGCGATATTGATATTAGCATCACCATACAGGCTACCGAAGCTTGTCCACGCTACATGGGGCTATCGCTTACCGGCATAAAAGTAGATGAGTCGCCTGAATGGCTGAAACAAAGGCTCAGTGCTATTGGTGCACGTTCAATCAACAACGTGGTGGATATCACCAATTTTGTATTGCACGAATATGGGCAGCCGCTGCATGCTTTTGATGCTGATAAAATAAAAGGAAATAAAGTAGTTGTCCGCTTCGAAGCAGAAGGCAGCACATTTGTGACGCTAGATGAGAAAGAGCGTAAACTGCAAGGCAACGATCTGATGATATGCAATGAGAGCGAAGGTATGTGCATAGCAGGTGTGTTTGGAGGCCTGCATAGCGGCGTGAGCGATGCAACTACCAACATATTCCTGGAGAGTGCGTACTTCGATGCCAAGCATATACGTCGTACATCTATGCACCATGGCCTGCGTACCGATGCAGCTACGCATTTCGAAAAAGGTGTAGATATCAACAACGTAGAGCCAGCGCTAAAACGCGCTGCAGCACTTATCGTTGAGCTGTGCGGTGGCAACGTAGCATCTGAAATTATTGATGTTTATCCTGCGGCACTCGAGCCGGTGAAGGTAGAAGTGAGTTATAATTACATCAACAAACTCGCCGGCAAAGCATACAGTACAAATACAGTAAACACTATACTTACAGCACTGGGTTTTGAGATAGAGAAAAGTGATGATGCGCTGCTGATAGTAAAAGTGCCATCGAACAAAACCGATGTTGCTCAACCTGCCGATATAGTAGAAGAGATACTGCGTATAGACGGGCTGGATAACGTAGAAATGCCCGGCCGCATGAACATAGCGCTGACGAAGCCTATGGCCAACGACCGTAAAGACAGGCAGGAATTAGCTGCATTGCTTACCTCACTTGGCTTTAGCGAGATTGTTACCAACTCTATCGTTAACAGCAAATATTACCCTGAGCGTACCGACCTGGTGCGTATGCTGAACAGCCTGAGCAGTGAGCTGGATGTAATGCGCCCATCGCTGCTGGAAAGCGGCCTTGAGGTAGTGCAATACAACTGCAACCGCAAAATGCAAGACCTTGCCATATACGAGTTTGGCAATACCTATACACAACAGGAAGCTGGCAAATACACCGAAGAAGCGCAACTGGGTATATGGCTTACCGGCAATACAAAGCCGCAACAGTGGAATGTAAAAGCAGCGCCTGCTGATATGTATTATCTGAAAGGCATTATGGATAGCATGCTGCAACAAGCAGGTATTAGCAATACCACTGTACAGTACGATGCTGCCAACGTAAGCTGGAAATGGAAGAACAAAATGCTGGCAGCCGGCATGAAAGTACCTGCCCAAAAACTGAAGGACTTCGATATAAAGCAGGATGTATACTATGCCGCCATCAACTGGCAAGTATGGTTGCAAGCTACGCAGGCGGCCAAAGTGAAGTACACCGAGATACCCAAATTCCCGGCTGTGCAGCGCGACCTGGCTATTGTGCTCGATAAAACGGTAAGTTATCAGCAAGTGCAGGACACAACGGCGCAGCTGAAAATAGATGCTTTGCGTTCATTCGGCTTGTTCGATATATTTGAGAGTGAAAAAATAGGTGCTGATAAAAAATCGTTGGCACTTAGTTATACTTTTCAACTGAACGACCGAACGCTCACAGATACTGAAACAGACCAACTGATGCAGCAACTGATGAACGCTTATAAAACCAAATTGCAGGCCCAAATACGCGAATAATGCAAGAACTGCAACTGCTGAATGACAAACTAGATACGCTGCTGAAAAAATATGCAGCGCTACAGGCTGAGAATAACAGCCTGAAAGATGCTGTAAACAAGCAGTTGCAAACTATTGATGCATTGAACGGCAAACTGACGACCATGGAAGAGCACATAGCAGGGCAGGGACTGAATAATGCACTTGGAGAAGATAAAGAACGCGTAGCACTGCGTAAGAAGCTGGATGGTGTTATTGGCGAGATAGATAAAATACTGAACACACTGAATGACTAAGCGCAGGATACTTTTATTTACAACAGTTATTATGTGCCTGCTGTATGCTGCGTGTAAGCAGGAGCGCGACCCTTGCCTGCAACCGGTAACCGTAGCTGCTAAGCTGGGCACATACAAGGCTACTGAAACTGATACAGGTGTAGTTATAGGCGATTCATTATTGCCAGCTGCAACTATTGCGGTGCTGGATTCACCATTGGCATTTGTATATGGTGAGCCGGGCAAAAGCAAATTCACCAACATTATCTTGTCGCCACACAGCGATAGTACCCGAATATTCATTCAGCCGGATAGTGTGAGAAAATCATCACTTGATAGGGATACCATAACCTTCTACTACAACAGGCAACTGCATTTTATATCTAATGCCTGCGGGTATACCAATTACTATTCTATTTACGATGTGAAGAGTACTAATTACAATATCGATTCTGTAAAACTCACCAACGGTTCTGTTAGTAACGATGCCAATATTGAAAATGTCAAAATATATTATTAATATATTGTTCTTGCTACTTCCATTTTCTGCATTTGCACAAATGGATGATATGGAAGAGGAGGAAGATACAAAGCCTAAAGTAGTTGACACGGTTAAACAACTGCGCTTGGGTATCGACATTTCAAAGCCGTTCATGTATTCATTCTCAGGTGAGCGCCGCAGCTACGAAGCCGAGATAGATTATTACCTGCGCAAGGATATATACGCTGTAGTAGAAAGTGGCTTTGGTGGTGCCAAGGTAAACTATACAGACCCCAACCACTTAGCCGACCTGATATATACCAGCAACAATGTTTTCTTTAAAGCAGGTGTTAGCAAAGGTATGCTCCTCCGCCTGGGTACCAACGACTGGGATATGGCATTTATAGGTGCGCGTTATGCGTTTAGCCCTATACGCCGAAGCGCAGCTACATATACGATAACCGATGTTTTCTGGGGACAAACCTCAGGTAGCATACCGGCTAAAAATCTTACTGCACATTGGTTTGAACTAGTAGGCGGCACTAAAGTAGAATTTTTCAAAGGCGTTTTTGTAGGGTGGACCATCAGGGGCAAATTCAGGCTCAACCAAAAAACTTTCAAGGAGCTACCGCCTGCATATGTAGCAGGCTATGGCAAAGGCGATAAGAACTCTGTATTTGATTTCAACTTTTACCTTAACTACGCTATACGCTGGTAGCATTACAGTGTGGCATGGGTTACATTGCTGCTATCCAGTATCGCTTCAATTTCTTTTTCCCGCTTCTGCATCTGTAGTCTTATTGGCGAGAACGTCCAGTTTGTACGCAGGCGGTTCAGCCTGTCTTTAGGTGGCAGCAATACCAATCGCTTCAGCCAGTTCCAGGCTACAAAATGGCGGAACACACGAGATACTTTCACATAATATACTACAGTGCTTGCATCACATTGCTCCAGCAGGTTGCTCAGTTCTTCAGGATCAGTAAGCGATGACACACATAATACTGCACCAGTTTTAGGATTAAAATATTGCTGTAGTGATTTATCGGTATGCCAGTTGCTATTGCTGATGATGCGTGCGCTACGCTCACCCTCGCTCATATTCTCGGGGGTATTGAACGACTGATCGGGTATATACCTCATTTCCCATTCCTTCTTCGATAGCGTATCGTATACCGTCCACACATAGTTCTTATAATAGTTTAGCATTTCTTTGAAATAGCTATCGCTGAGCCATTGTGTTTTAACAGGCGCGTAGAACGAGGCATAGAAATACAGGTGCGATGCATAAGGCTCAAACATCTCAGGCACTCGCACAACAAGGTTACGGTTCTTGGCATACATCTTCCACACTATGCGGCGTACATCATCACCCGCCTCAAAATCTTTATAGTTGTGCAATTCACCTTCTACACGGCGCAATTGCTCTATGCGCACATCCATTGTCTCTGTTTTGCGTGGGTACACATCGCGCTCATCTTCATCAGCCAGCACAGGTGGCTGATAGAATTGTCCACCAACGGGCTGCTTAGCTGCCAGGCTAAACAGGTGCAGCATATCTTCGAAGTAGATAAAACCACCTTTCAACTGGTACTCTTTTATATCAGGGAGGCTCATACGGCTGCGGCCTTTTATACCACTGCGCAGTATACTGTTCGGCTTGCGCTGGTTCGATAACAGGCTGAATTTAGGTGTCATTTCATGATCATCATAAAACAACCGGCCTTTTACAAAACCAAGCACAGGGCGCTGTACACCTTCCAGCAAGGCATCCATATACATGCGCTTCTTGCCATTCTTTTTTACCTCTGTAGTAAATGACACCTGCAATACATTTCTCTTACGCTTGCGCAGCCACAGGTAATACAGCCAGCTACCAAATGTGCTCACAACAGAAACGCCAATAACTGCGATCGCAAACCAAAATACGATCTTACCCATCAGTATGATGAACGGGCGGAAAGGAGAGATTTCATCCTTAGGTACGTAGCCATACAGCAGCCTGTAAGCGATATAAGCTGCCAGTATACATATCAATGTATTGATGGTGAACGGAATATATTGTGCGGCGTAGCGTAAGCGCCATTTTAGCTGTTTCAGGCTCATTGAAGAATATGCCGTAATCTGTTGGTTGAATTTAGCTAGTATATATGAAAAAGCGTTGTTAAAATCATATTGCGGCAGTTACAACTTATGTATTTTTATAAAAATTAAAAATCAATGAAGAAGATATTACTGGCACTGGGCCTGTTCGCCACCCTCAACGTAAATGCACAAGACAAACAGGTGAAAGATATAATGGGTGATGAGGGTATGCAGCAACTGCTGGCTATGATGGGTGGCGGGGCAGAGGTAGAGCCAGTATATACATTTCCTGCTACGCTTAATATGGTTGTCCAAGGCTATAAAAATGGCAAACCTCAAAGTCCCACCAACCTGGCCATATACATCAATAATGATAAAGGCTATTTTGGTACTAAGCCACTTGACAAAGATGAAGCGAGCGACATGCTGATGATCTTCAAAGCTGAAACAGGAGACGTGGTGATGCTGAATGAAAAAGAGAAAACAGCGTTTGCCATGAATACCAGCACAATAATGCAGTCGGACATGATAAAAGGGATAGCAGAAGACAGCAAAAAAGATGCTGCCGATGTAAAATGCAACAAAACAGGAAAAACCAAAACAATAAATGGATACCCCTGCGAGCAATATGTATGCGAGAATGCTGCCAAGCAAGGACGGTATGAAATGTGGGTGACCAATAAAATAAAAATAGACCTGCTGAATAGCATGAAGGACAATCCATTTGCTATTTACTTCTCAAAAGTGGAAAATGTTGGCGGTATGCTTATGCAGGGAGATTTTTATGAGAAAGGTGAGCAGGTTGCGCATATAGAAGTGAAGAATGTAAACGAGAAAGCCAATATCAGCATCAAAACAGCCGGCTTTAAGAAAAGCATGCATTAGGTTCTTGGCATGTTTTTATAAGAATGTTTCTGCGTAATGCCCGGTGTATAACCCCATCGGCGATCGTTGATTGAAAAACAACTCATTATGAAGGAACAATTCTCAATGCACAAAGAAAAGAACGCATTGTACTTTGAAGTAGCCCCCGATGTGTGGGGTACGAAGGATATTTTTGTGAACATGTATATGGTACGCAACCCCGATACGGGGCAATGGGTACTAATAGACACAGGCCTTAAATCATCAGCCATAAAGATCAAAAAAATGGCTGCTGCGTTGTTTGGGCCTGATAGCAAGCCTGCTGCCATATTGCTCACTCACGGCCACTTCGACCACGTGGGATCTGTTAAGAAACTTGCTGAGGAATGGAATGTACAGATATATGCACACTATCTGGAGCTACCTTACCTGAGCGGCCGATCGGCATATCCACCTGCTGATCCGAGAGTGGGTGGCGGCTTGATGTCAAAAGCATCAGTAATATATCCGCGCAAGCCTATTGATATAGAAACACGCCTGCACATATTGCCGCCCGATGGTAGCGTACCATACCTGCCAGCCTGGGAATACATCAATACACCAGGCCACGCTCCCGGGCATGTTAGCTTCTTCCGCAACAGGGACAAGGTATTGATAGCGGGCGATGCTTTTGTAACCACAAAAGCAGAATCGGCAATGTCGGTTATGTTTCAAAAAAGAAAGGTGTCTGGCCCGCCAAAATACTTTACTTACGATTGGGATGCAGCACGTGTATCCGTAAAAAAACTAGCTGAGCTTAACCCGCGTGTAGTAGCTACCGGCCATGGCAGGCCTATGGCAGGGCAAACCATGCAGGATGCGCTCATCAACCTCGCCGCCCATTTCGATGAGGAAGCAATACCACATAAAGGGCGTTATGTAAATGATCCCGCCGTAACTGATGCCTCAGGTATTGTTTACCTGCCACCTAAGCCCAAAGACAACCGTTCACTAGTAGCATTAGCAATAGGTGTAGGTATCGCAGCTGCCGGTTTTGCGTTCTGGTATTATAAGAAACAGCAAAAGAAAAAGAATTCACTGGAAGGAATGGCTGAACAATATCTAAAAAAAATAAAAGGCGCTTTTTAGGCGCCTTTTTTATTCTTGTATGTCGTTATCTTCTTCCAGCTTTATACCCGTTTGCGTAAAGGATACCTTACGCTGTTTATACAAAGCGCCGGTAGCCATCTTAAACGTCTTCTTGCTCATCTCAAAAAACTCGTATATCTCCTCAGGTGCTGACTTATCGTGGTAGGGTAGGTAGCCATCGTTTTCTTTCAGCAGGCGGAGTATCTTATCCGTTTCGCTTTCTACACGCTTATAGCCACGTTCACCGAGGGCAACATCTATCTTACCATCTTCACGTATTGTTTTGATAAAGCCTTTTACCTTATCGCCCACCATCAGTTCTTTAAATACATCATTATAGTGTAACAGGCCAAGGTGCTTATTATTGATAATGACATTGAAACCCAGGTCAGATTCGCGGAGTATCAGCAGGTCCACTTCATCAAGTTCCTTTACAGTCAGTTCATCGTTACTGAGGAATTTATTGATGCGCTCTGTAGCTGCTACACGGCCCGTCATCTCGTCTATATATATCATTACCACATACTCACCACCTTCAAACACCCTCGATACCTGCTGTGAGGTGGGCATGAATAGGTCTTTCATCAACCCCCAATCGAGGAATGCGCCTTGGTTGGTCTTGCCTATACAACGCAACTGCACAATATCACCCACTACACCATACGGTTTTTGTGTAGTGGCTATCAGCCTGTTGTCCGAATCGTGGTACAGAAATACCTCCAACTCATCATCCGGCTTTAATCCTTTGGGCACAAAACGCTTGGGCAGCAGCACTTCTTCGCCATCTGCATCCAGGTAAAAACCGAAGTCAACTTGCTTTATTACACGTAGTGTATTGTATTTGCCTACTTCTATCATCAGGCTGCGAAGGTAAACTATTTATTTTCCCTTGTCATGGTCAGTAGGCAAATGGTGTCTTCCAGCGCAGTAGCAGAGTAGGGTATATGCCCGTGCAACGCCGCCATTTGTCCTCTGTTTATCTCCAGGCTATCCATCCCTGTTTTGAAGTGTAGCCGCCCGTCGAGCACCTGAAGGCTCATAGTGCCGGTACCTTCAAAATTTACCGGTTTCATCTCAGCATCTTTATGCAGGGCTACTAACACTATTGTTATCTCATCCGTCTTATATACCGTTATCGCGTTACGGTCGTTCTTTTGCCAGGCTTCTTCTACCATTAGCTGAGCTGTAAAAGATTGAAGGTCAATGGGAACAAATGGGGCATCTATTGGACGTTCCCCAAATGGGCGATTGATGGTGGAGTCATTGTATTTAATTTCCATAGTGGTGTATTTACTTGCTACAACAGCACAAAATGCATACCACTAGGCATTACCGTACCTACAAGAATTAACGTGGCATATTTTTTGATGCTGATGGTTACCCTTAAGGTGTATTTTGAAAGTGTCGAACAGGATAAATAAAGGGGACCGTGTATGAGAAACCGCGCGAAAACCAGGAAACCATTAAGAAAACTAACAGCTAAGGCTGTATTGATCAAACTATTACGCATCATTTTTGAGAAGCGGGTAGCCATCAGGTAGCTATACCTTTGTAGCTCCGGCATACATCTGCTCAATTATCCTTACTACTTCACGGCCGTCTTCAGCGCTGGTCATAATCGGTTTGCCATGTAGCAGCACATCAGCAACATTCTGTATCAATTTATCGTGATTGCTCATTGACCCTTGGTAAAGGCCATAGTCATTCGCCTTGGCCTGTATCTGTATATCCGGCAATTCGCCCTGGGCAAGCTTCTGATATTCTATGGTGTTCAGGTATTGCCCGCCGATCTTAACCGTGCCTTTTTCGCCAAACAAGGTTATCGAGCCCTCCATATTACGCTCGTAAGAGCAGGTAGTGAAGTTGAAGTTGATGATACAGCCGTTTTCTGCTTTTAGCACAAAGCTGCCGGTATCCTCCACCTGGGTGTTGTGCTGGTGCGCATAGTTATGTATCCAGCCTTCAACGGCTTTTATCTTGCCATTCAGGTAATACATGATATCTACAAAATGGCTGAACTGCGTAAACAGGCAGCCCCCGTCTTCTTTCTTCTTTCCTCGCCAGTTGCTCTCGGCATAGTAAGCATCACCCCTGTTCCAGAAGCAGTTCACCTGCATCATATACAGCTTACCCAGCCCGTCTTCTTTTATCAATTGCTTTACTGCCTGTACTGGCGGGTTATATCTGTTTTGCTTTACTGCAAATATGATCTTGCCGTTGGTTTGCGCTGCGGCTATCATATTATCGCATTCAGCCACACTCATAGCCATTGGTTTTTCAACAACCGTGTGCAGCTTGGCATTCAGTCCGGCTATGGTATGGGGCTCATGGAGGTAGTTGGGCGTGCAAACGCACAACACATCTGCCTGCTCAGCCGCCAGCATTTGGTTCAGATCGGTATAAAAAGGGAGGTCGCCAACTGGTTTCACTACCGGGTTCATATCACAAACAGCCACCAGTTCGGTATGCTCATTCTGCTGTATATGCGCTGCATGCCTGCGGCCTATATTGCCGTAGCCCACTATTAAAAACCTGATCTTATCTGCCATGTTTGATGTGCCAAATGTAATGCTCAGGGCTCAAATTACCGAAACACTACCGTTTTTATGAAGTGATATGCTGCCTTCATCTGCCATTTGCCGTATTAACGCCAGCACCTGCGGTCTTATTGCTAATGGATACCGCTCAGCTACCTGAAATGCTGTATAGCTATTGCCGGATATGATCTGCAGCAACTGCCGCCTATCTACACTACTTACCGATGCCTTAGCACAGGTGCTGCAATGCCCGCACCGCTCACCAGCCTGCTGGCCAAAATAGTTCAGCAGTTGCTTGTTGATACATTCCTGCTTGTTTTCCAGCAGGTTCACCACAGCTGCTACACGCTGCTCATGTTGCCTGCGCAGCACACCAATACGCTGCATATTTATTAATAGGTGCTTACTATCTACCCGATAGTGGTGGAAGAATAATTGGGGGCCAGCCTTGGGTTTATTATACTGTATCAGTTCCATATACTGCAACCGTAATAGTTGCTTTTCTGTAGCTTCTTTAGTTGCTTTGATGCTCTTAGCCAGTACAGCTATATTAATAGCCACCGGCGAATGTAGCACACTACCATATAACCTCAGCAAGGCCGTGCATATCATAGCTATATCGCTATGGTAGCGCATCACATTGTCCAGCTCCTGCCTGTCGCAAACAAACTGCACTGTAGCAGGGTTATATACAGCCTCACTCACCGTCCACAGACTTTCCTGCTCCAATAGCTTCAGTGCCCTGGCGGCTGGTGCCGCCTGCAGCTTGAACCTGCTGCAAAACTCCTGCAGATCAAAATCGAAATATCGATCGGGCTGTGTACCGATAGGTATCTGCAAATATTCAACCACGGCCTGGTATACCTGTCTCAGGTAACCTTCGGGTGGAAAGTTTAGCGCGGTGCTCTCTTCCAGGTACTGCACATCGGTAGCATTATATAGCAAATGCGAGTAAGCTTGCTTACCATCCCGCCCCGCGCGGCCCGATTCCTGGTAAAAACCTTCGAGGTTAGCAGGAGCATCATAGTGCACTACCATCCGCACATCGGCTTTGTCTATACCCATACCAAAGGCAGTAGTGGCTATCATGACATTTATGCCACCCTTCATCCATGCCTGCTGATGCTCCTCACGTTTATCTTTGGGCATACCGGCATGGTAGGGTGCTGCCGCTACATTGTGCTGTTGCAGGTATCGGGCTATAGTTTCCGTCTGTTTCCGGCTGCGGCAATACACTATGCTTGTGCCCCTGCACTCTTGCAACAGCGCCAGCAGGGTAGGACTTTTATATTCGCTGTAGCGTATATCATAATATATATTACTACGTTCAAAACTCTGACTGAAAATGGCTGGCAGGCGCAGTTGCAATTGTTTGCAAATATCCTGCTGCACCATTTCTGTTGCCGATGCCGTAAGCGCCAGTACAGGCACATTTCTGAATACCTGTCTCAACTCACCCACTCGCAGGTAATCGGGCCTGAAATCATGCCCCCATTGCGATACGCAATGCGCTTCATCTACGGCTATCAGGCTAATGTCCAGCTCGGGCAGGTACTCTCTGAACAGATCGCTCTGCAATCTTTCCGGCGAAACATACAGCAGCTTGAACGGCCCGTGAAGCATATTTTGCAGCGTGCGCTTCACATCATTATAATGCATACCAGCATATATCGCTGCGGCCATCACGCCTGCTTCTTTCAATCTTGCCACCTGGTCCTGCATCAGCGATATCAGTGGCGAAACTACCAGGCATAGACCATCCATCATCAGTGCCGGCACCTGGTAGCAAATAGATTTGCCCCCACCCGTAGGCAGCAGGGCAAGTATATCCTTACCCGCCAACACGGCATCTATGATCTCCTTCTGCTGCGGGCGAAAGGTATCGTAACCCCAATAACGTTTTAATATTTGCTCTGCTGATGCCAAGGCTAGGGCAGGCTGACTGTTTTATCAACAAATACAGGCTTCAGGCCCAGTTGCCAGAGTTGCTTTTTAGCATCAGGCTGCTGCTCCATATCACTCAGCGATGGTGCAGCTATCCATATAGTATCATTAAAGCGGTTGGGCGCATACAGGTAGAATTGCACGGATATACCCAGCTGCCTGGGAGATATACCCAATACCAGTACGGCCTCAGGCTTCACCACATCGCGCAGGCTATGCCAGGCTTTCAACTCCCAGCTTTGCAACTGCACCACGTAGTGGTCTTTAGGTTCCAGTCCACAGGCCTGCATCATCTTTTGCAACTGCACAGCCTCGGCACTGCCGGGGCTGTAAGGCGCTGTTATTACCAGCAATTTTGCCTCTGGTAGGGCACCTGCATCCTGCCACAAAGCGTCCCATTCGGTGCCTACTATTTTCGAGTTGATGATGTCTGGAATTCCGCTCATTTACTGGCTTTTTAGGGTATAAAAACCCTTTAAAAATAAATTTTGTTTCTTTGCAGCGAAATTAATCGTTTTTAGGTTCCAAAAATTCCGTCATGAGCGTCGATACTATGGATATTACAGTGAATAAAGTACAGGACAGCAGAATAAGCCAACTCAATCAAGAGAATATACAGTTTGGTAAGCTCTATGCCGACCATATGCTGATAGCAGAGTATGAGAATGGTGCCTGGAAACAACCGGAAATAGTAGCCTTCGACGACCTGAAACTAAGCCCTGCAACTACCTTTATGCACTATGGCCAGGCCATATTCGAGGGTGTTAAAGCTTACCGCAATGCCGATGGTGGCACGGCTATCTTCCGCCCGGTAGATAACTGGAAGCGCATGAACCGCTCTGCTGAGCGTATGGCTATGCCGCATGTGCCTGAAGATATCTTTGTAGAAGGTATGCGCCAGCTGATAGCGTTGGATAGCGCATGGGTACCGTCAAAAGACGAAACCTCTTTATATATACGTCCTTTCATGATAGCTACAGATGAGTTCATTGGTGTAAAACCTGCTGAGCGATTCCTGTTCATGATCATCACCAGCCCTGCTGGCCCATACTACGCTGCACCTGTTAACATATATATTCAAGACAGGTATGTACGCGCCTTCCCGGGTGGCATAGGCTTCACCAAAGCTGCCGGTAACTATGGTGCCAGCATGTATCCTACCCAGGAGATCCGTAAAATGGGCTACGACCAGATACTGTGGACTGATGGACTGGAGCATAAATATGTGCAGGAGATCGGTACGATGAACGTATTCTTCGTAGTTGGCGATAAGGTGCTGACCCCGGCATTGGGCGAAACTATCCTTGCCGGTGTTACCCGCGATAGCGTCATCACTGTGCTGCGCGATAAAGGCATTACCGTTGAGGAACGCAACGTGAGCATTGACGAGTTGGTAGAAGCCTACAAAAATGGAGAACTGAAAGAAGCATTTGGTACAGGTACTGCCGCTTCTATTTCATTCATCCAGTCGCTTACCTATCACGATAGCAAAATGCAACTGGACGATGTAAGCACATGGAAATATGCTAACATGCTGAAAAAAGAACTGAACGACATACGCTACGGCCGCACCGAAGACCGCCACAACTGGCTGTTGACTGTGTAAGGTTAGTTATCAGTCGAGATATATTAGAAAGCCCCGTATTAATGCGGGGCTTTCTATTTATACTATTTCTTCACCATACTTACACCAGCGGCACATTACTATCCATCAGTTCTTCCCAGTACTCCGCAGCCCTGCGGGTGTGCGGTATCACTATAGTGCCACCTACTATATTAGCTACGGCAAATATCTCGTACATCTGGTCGGTGTTTATGCCTTGCTCGTGGCATTTGCCCAGGTGATATTTTATGCAATCATCGCAGCGCAGCACCATGCTGGCCACAAGGCCCAGCATCTCCTTGGTCTTCACATCCAGCGCGCCTTCGGCATAGGTATTGGTGTCCAGGTTAAAAAGGCGGTTGATGACTTTATTCTGCTTACCCAGTATCACCTCGTTCATCTTAGCCCTGTATTCGTTAAATTCTTCTACTTGCTTGCTCATGTTTGGTAATGATTTGTAAGGTAAATGTAACAACTTTCTGTTTCGGTAAGCATTGTGTCATATTTATAGCATCTACCCTTGTTGTGTCATCCCATGCCTTCGTATCTTGTACTTGTAAATACAACAAATGAGATTCTTTTGCACTTTAATACTCCTGTTCACATTTGCTATGCAGTCAATAGCAACCCAGCGCTACATCATCTACTTTGCTGATAAAGGCAATACCGATGAAGCTAAGTTTGACATTACAGATGTACTGAGCACTGATGCTATTGCCAACCGTAAAAAGAACGGTATCGGTTTCGACCGCTACGACATACCTGTTTCAGCCGGCTACCTGCATACGCTTGAAGCAAACCAGGTAACTGTCATCAGTACATCTCGCTGGCTCAACGCCGCAATGGTTGAAACCAACCTTACAGCCGAGCAGCTACACCAAAGCTTGCCATCTATCTCGCGCATCACTGAGGTGCAAAGTTCACCTGCTGCTACAAGTAAATTCCGACTACCATCCGGCAACGCAGTACCAACAGCAGGCCCATTGAAAACCACAGGCAGGTATGCCTATGGCGATGCCTATAGTCAGAACATGTTATACAACATTGCCCATTTGCACGACCAGGGCTTTACAGGTCTCGGCATCACAATAGCCTTTCTCGATGCTGGCTTTACAGGTATGGATACCAACCCTGCATTTACCAATACCTTCAACAACAACAGGGTAAAGGCTACTAAAGACTTTGTCAACAATAATCCATCCGTATACGGTACCGATTCGCACGGTGCCAACTGCGCTTCGTTAGTGATAGGGTATTTACCTTCCAGTTTCGTAGGTATGGCGCCCGATGTAAACCTGATGCTTGCCATTACAGATGATATAACCACTGAAACCCATGCCGATGAATATAATTATATAGCTGCGGTAGAGTGGGCCGAAAGCATAGGCACCGAGATCATCAGCGTATCACTTACCTACAAAATTTTTGATGCCGGCGTTGGCGACTATGTATATACAGATATGGATGGTAAAACTACTATTAGCAGCCTGGGCGCACGCATTGCTGCCGCAAAAGGGCTAATTCTTATCAATAGTGCTGACAACTCTGGCTTCATTGGCACCCCATGTGATGTAGACAGTATACTATGTGTAGGCGGTGCCGATCTGTTCAGGAACTACGATAATACATCGGCCCAGGGGCCTGCTGCCGACGGGCGCATAAAACCGGATGTGGCCGGAGCTACCAGGAATATCAATTACATCGACCCAACAGGCACAGTCCGCAATTACATTTATGGTGGCACCTCATCTTCTACACCACAGATAGCCGGCCTTGCAGCCTGCCTGAAACAAAAGTATCCCTACGCCGCCAACTACCAGATCATTAAAGCCATACAACAAAGCGCCCATCAATACACCGCACCCGATGCCAAAATTGGTTATGGAGTACCCTCAGCAGGCAAGGCCGATACCATACTGGGCAATATGCTGCTGAGTGTAGAAGAGCTGCCGGCACAGCCACAGCAGGTAGCTATTTACCCCAACCCTGCCGGTAACACATTATATCTCGAAGCCAAAGAAGACATCCGGCAAGCGCAGGTCACTAATATGGTAGGTAGCACTATACTATCATCATCGCCCAACGCACCTGTTAGCACAATCAACCTACAACAACTGCCATCAGGCATGTACATTATTAATATTACCCTTGGCAATAATACACGCCAGAGCATCAAGTTTTTTAAGCAGTAAGTAAATGGTTATACATTGGTTGAGGCCTGCTTTTCAGCAGGCCTTTTTCTTTTACCTTTGGTTATCGTATGTAATATGGCCATAAAGCACGCACAAAAAGAAGGCAAGAAATTCATCAACACCATACCTACTGCCGAAGGCCTTGAAGGAGGCTTCAGTTCTGTGTTGAAGATGACCATCAAAATGATAGCTGGTGGCGCCGACCGTAAGCCCAAGCATCAGCTCGGTCCTTTCGTTACCGATACCTCAGTTTATAACACACCGCCGGCAAACGGCCTGCGCGTTACCTGGCTGGGGCACTCTTGCCTGCTGCTGGAGATAGATGGCCATCGGCTGCTTACTGACCCTGTCTTTGGCCGTGCATCATTTGCCCAATGGGCCGGGCCGAAACGGTTCTTCCCAACACCATTACCTATCAACAAATGGCCTCGGCTCGATGCCATTATCATCTCGCACGATCATTACGACCATCTTGATGAAACTGTCATCCGCAAACTTACCAATAGCAATACACCATTCATCTGCTCTGTAGGGGTAGGTGCGCAATTGCAGAAGTGGGGGATAGTAGCATCACGCATCAGCGAGCTAAACTGGAGCGATAGCACACAAGTAAAAGACCTCACTATCACCGCTACGCCTGCCCGTCATTTTTCTGGACGCAGCCTTACCAACCGCAACGAGACCCTTTGGTCCTCCTTCGTTATCAAAGGCCCCAAGCATAACATATTTTACGGTGCCGACTCAGGCATGTTCCCGGGCTTTAAAGATATTGGAGACATGTATGGTCCTTTCGACCTGACCATGCTGGAGATAGGTGCCTATGGCGAAGGCTGGCCGGATATACACATGGGCCCCGATAACGCTATACAGGCACATCTTGCCCTTAGAGGCAAACAAATGATGCCGATACACTGGGGTACATTCAACCTTGCCTTCCACCCCTGGCGCGAGCCTGTAGAAAGGGTAGTGGAAGGAGCAAAACAGTACAACATAACACTGTTTCTGCCACAGCCAGGGTTGCCTACCAATGCTAATGGTAGTGATGTAGTAAGCAATTGGTGGCAGTAATTTGCTGTTCAAGATAAATATGTAGCGTTGGCAATTGTATTTTGAGCTACATTTCAATCCATCCTGCTACGTATGACGGAGAAAATAAGAGTTATTATTGTTGATGATGAACAGAAAGCGGTGGCCAATCTCCATCACCACCTATCAAAGTATTGCCCACAGATAATTGTGGTAGGTACCGCCCATACAATTCAGGAAGCCCGCACCTTAATAAGTACGCAGCAATTTGATGTTGCTTTCTTTGATATTCAACTATTTAAAGAAAATATTTTTTCGCTGATTGACAGTTTGCACACAATAAACTTCCACATTGTTTTCGTAACTGCTTTCGACAATTTTGCAGTCAAGGCTTTCAAGGTTGATGCCCTTGATTATTTGTTGAAACCACTTGATAAAGACGAAATTATCAGTTGCTACAAAAAAATAATAAAGAATATACATCTGCCCACCTCCGGCAATATTAGCCAACCTGCTATTTCATTGCCAAGAAAAATAATTATCAGGCATAGTGAGATTGTTTATGTTGTAAAGCAAACAGATGTGTACTATCTGAAAGCAAAAGGATTTTACACGGAAATATATTTTTACCATGAACTGAAAATCATAAGCGTCTTAATTAGTAAACCTATAAGTACGCTTGAAAAAGAATATGATTGCCCGCTATTCTTCCGCAGCCATAAATCTTACATCGTAAATGTTCAATATGTAAAACACATTCATAAAACTGATACAGTTGACATACAGATGAATAACGATGCTTTAATCCCTGTTGCTAAGAGGAGAGTAAGCGATTTTATAAGATTTATTAATGAAAACCGTCAATGATAAATCGTCTACTGCTTTGTATTATTCTCTCTTTGTTGAACATGCCTGTTAGTGCTGTTTATTATAAGCAGTATACAACCAACCAAAGGCTAAACAGTAACACTATTTATTCTATATACAAAGACAGTAAGGGATACCTGTGGTTTGCCACCAGTAGAGGAGTATGTAAATACGATGGTCTATCCTTTAAGCTGTTCGGACTTGCCGATGGTTTAGGCGATGACTTTATATTCTACTTCATAGAAGATAAAGCCCAAAGAATATGGTTGACAACATTAAATGGGCGTAATTGTTATATAAAAAACGATAGTGTATATAATGCCCTAAATGATTCAACGGTAAGCGCAATGCCGCCTGTAATGATCAATGCGATGTCTTTTATCAATGATACTAGCTTCTATTTTGGCGCGCCACAAAGTGCTGGTATTTTTAAAATGGACGGCTTAAGGTATACGCAATTATATAAACTCCCCTCTGACGAGCAAACTTGCCTCCTTATCCGTAGTAAGGGCTTGCTATACATGTATAACTCCCAAAGCACCGTTATTTATAATGAAATAACTCGTAAGAAAACCATTGTACCAACGCCCAAACGAAGCGTCTTCTCATCACATAATAAGCTATTAATTACTGATACTGCGGGTATCAGCATTTTTGAGAATGGTAAATTAACCTGGTTTTATAACGATCCTGAACTTACAAGTTCCAATGTCAACCAACTATATGCTGATACCAGCGGCTATATATTTTGCAGTACCAATACTGGGCTACGTATCATCAACTACCACAATAATCAGTCTCGTATAATTTTCCCGAAACTATCCATTAGCGCAGTTACGCAAGATATTGCCGGCAACTATTGGATTGCGACCTCGGGCAGTGGTGCTTTTTGCCTGCATAAGGAACTGTTTAATCTATCACCACTATTGAACCTGGCTAATGTCAATGTTTTACCCGGGAGTAACAAGTTCTTTTTTATGGAAAATGATAGCCTGAAATACTTTTCTCCACCCCATAATAAGATATTACCACTCCCTTTCGATTATAGTTATGATACAAGAAGTTATCCTATATACTTAGACAGCAATTATTTTTTTTATACATATAGAACAAGTTTTTCGGTTTACGATCATAAAAACCGCTGTACATTCAATGGTTTTGGTTCTTTGAAAGGAGTTGTACCTATAGGAAAAGATAAGTTCATCATCAAAATGGTTCCATTGCTGGTAGCCGTTGAATTTAAAAATGGACACCTGATTTACGGAGATTCTATCATTCACAAAAAAAGGATAACTGGGATACAATACCATAAGCAGGATCATTCTATATATTATGCTGTCGACAATGAATTATTCAGATATGATATAGCTGTTGGCCGTAATGAAAGTATTGGTAACGTATCGGTGAAGGATGATATAAATAACTTATACTCCCTAGATGATAAGTTAGTAGTGTTTACCAACAATATGCATTGGTATATATACACTGCGGGTAAAAAACTTACAGGTCCTTTTACATTACCCGCGGGCATTTCCGTTACTGATGTATTTACCATAAATGGCGACTTCATAATAGCAACAAATAAAGGGGTGTATTTATGGAAGGTAAATACACACAGGCTGTCACAGCCAATTCTTGCCGAGTATCCGTTTCGCTCGGTCGATATGTCTTGGATAGGAGTGCACGATAGCACTATACTTTGCGATGTTGGAGGGCAGGCATTTGCATACAATGCTGCATTATTAAGACAAGACAAGAACAAGCCAATATTCTATATCGATAAAGTAATTACAAATGGTGAGAGTCATAATACTACCAGTATTCAACTTAACAATATTGTAGTATGCGACGTAAGAGTGTTACTGAGTACACTTCATTTTTATAATTCCGAGGTTTCTTACAAATTTCGGATTTTATACAATGGCCATTGGGGCGAGTGGATGAAAACAGAAGGAAAGGAATTATATCTGCACCTGGAAAATCACGGTAACTATCGCATTGATATTATGGCCGTAACAGGCAATGGTGTTAACTCAACTATTAAAAGTGTTTATCTTAATTTATCGCCACCATTCTATTTTACGACTTTATTTTACTGTATAGTTATCACCGTGATCCTTATGGGGTGCATATACACGGTTTACCATTACCAGGCGCACCGCAAAAAACAACTTCAGGATGAACTCGACCATCTGCAACTCGAATATAAAGCTGTCAATTCATTGCTCAACCCTCATTTCGTATTCAACGCTATCAATAATATTCAGCAATTGATACATGAAGGTTCTAAAGAAACTGCCAATGATTATCTGGCTAAGCTAAGTAGGCTCATCAGGCAAAACATTGAAAACCTACAGTTCAGCCTTATTTCGCTAGACAATGAGCTAGCTTTGGTTCAAAACTATTTGCATTTACAAAACCTACGATTTAGTAATAAGATTAATTACCAGCTTATCAATAATATTGGGGCACTCGATAATATCAACGTGCCGCCATTGTTGATACACACAATTGTAGAAAATGCCATCGTACATGGTTTCAAAAAAGAGGGTAGTTCATTATCCATCGTCATCGATCTTAGCCTTTCAACCGATGACTATGTCATTATTACGATTGCAGATGATGGAGTAGGGTATTATCCTAACAATCAATCTTCACCCGAAAAATCTTCTATTGGCCTGGAAGCTATGCGAGCCAGGCTTGAAAGGCTTTCTTCTTATTTCAATGTTAGATACGTTTTGAGCATTGACAACAGAAAAGACACCAACGGTACTATAGTAACAATTATCCTCCACTCAAAGCTTCGCGATTTTACCGTTAGTTAGGTTTTCTGCCCGTTAGTTAGGTTTATTAGGAAACGCACATGATGTCGATATATATTCGATATACTGACGTCAGCGCTCCTTAATTCAATAAACTACACTTAAAACTTTAACTATGAAGTATTTATTAACGATTATTCTGGCAGGGCTATGTGTGTTTTGCCCAAAGTTATCTTCAGCGCTTGACAACAATGATATTTATGAGCGTTGCTTTTTTAAAGTAGGGGATCAATACTATGTAAAAATAAATGCACCATTGGGTAGCAATTTCAATATGCATGTATATACTGCCATTGGGGTAGGATCTTATTCTGGCCCGGTAACAGATGTGATAACCTATCCACATCCCACGCTGCCAGCCAGAAAGGTTTATGTCTTACCTCTGAATGTAACTCCTTATACGTCGCCAAACGGCTGTATTTATATTCAGCTTACAGACGGGCTTGATCCTAATTACTCACCAGCCAAGTATTATAGTTTCGAATTGTGTGAGTGCGATGAACCGACAAATCCTGAACCTTGTTCAGCATATTACATGTATTCAATACATACACAAAATCCGGGTCAGATTGATTTTTGGGATGGTTCAGTAGCAGGTGCGAATACTTTCCATAAATGGACTGTAGGCGGATCAGGCGCAACTTATTATAATCCATCAAGCCCATTCTCACTCATCTATCCCACAGGCTTTCAAAATATGAGGCTTGATATAGTCAATCCCGAGGATCCTAATAATACTTGTTACGCTTATGCCGAGTTTTGCGTGAACGACCCTGAAAAATTAACCGGCGATATTCTTGGTATTGATAATACTCTATATCCTGATTATTGTGTTCAGTCTTCTGATTTCACATTCGATAGAGCTTGCTTCTTTAATGGTACACCAACTGATGTTGGGCTAACACCTATAAGTGGTGTGGAACCATACTATTACATTACATGGGGCGATGGCACATATTCATTCTCTTATGGGGCACCGATGAGCTTTGTAAAAACATATGCAACGCTGGGCACCTATAACGTATGCCTGCAAACAGGCACCGGCGATGGATGCAAAACTTGTATGGAAATCTGTGTAACTGAAGAACGTGCCCCTCAAAGAACAGCACAGGTAACAGCTGTTAAGAATATTTCGGGTTTGTCTTCGTCATCACTTACTATTATACCTAACCCCGCATCTACAGATGCAACCCTGCAATTCGAAGCTGCGATAGCCGAGAAAGCAGAAGTTACAATTGTTGATATGGTAGGTAAAATAGTGTACAAACAACATCTAAATACAATAAGTGGTACTAATAAGTTGACAGTACCAGTACTTGACTTCAGCGATGGTATCTACCTCGTTCAGGTAAATGGTAAATCCATCCAACTGAAATCCAAGTTCATGAAGAACTAATTTGAATAAACCTAGTAAAAAGAAACCCTGCAAAGAATTGCAGGGTTTCTTTTTACTGAAAAGGATTCACCCTTTTCACAAGGCTTTTTATCAAAAAAGTACCTACACGATATTGTTTTATCGTTTCATCGTAGGCCTGTTGATGGCTTTCATAAACGCCGACAACGCTATTGCCCACAATTACTATTGTTTTACCGGGGTATTTACTGTAAAACCTGGCGCGGTTTTGCTTATAATAAAAATGTTCAGTCTCCAGCATAGCTACATGTCTTTGTAAAAATATGTATCATACCCCGCAGCCAAAACATGATATACATCATTATTTGACGACTGTAGGAAATAAACAAAACCTTAAAGCTTTAGACTCACAGAATACCATAATTTAGCCAACAGAAACAACACCAAATGGAAAAACACGATTGGAGCAAATTCTCCCTTAAGATCAATATAGATGCGGATGTAGAGGATATATTCAATGCATGGTCTATACCCGGCGAGCTGGAAAAATGGTTCCTCCGCAGTGCTAAATTTCAGCACAATGGAGCAGAACTTAGTAAGAACGCTCGAGTGCAGGATGGCGATGCTTATGAATGGCTATGGCATGGCCACCCCGATACATCTATAGAGAAAGGCACCATTCGCCACACCAATGGAGTAGACACCATCGGTTTCGATTTTTCTGGTGGCGCATATGTTACTGTTGAAATAGCTGATGTAGGCGGAGAGTGTATTTGCATGCTCACCCAAGAGGATATACCAACAGACGAACATGGCATGGTGAACTACAATATGGGCTGCCAGGTAGGGTGGACTTTCTACCTCACTAACCTGAAATCTCACCTTGAAGGTGGTATAGACCTGCGCAACAAGAATATGCGCTTTGCAGGGGTTGTCAACTCCTGATACTAGCGGATATTTAACAGATTTCTGCCTTATTATTTGTAACTTTGCACCTCCAAAACGGGGGAGGTACTTTTTTGGCCTTTCCTTTAACTTTTTTTGACTTATTTAAGAAATGCTTTCAGTTAATAATCTATCGCTTCGCTATGGCAAGCGCGTGTTGTTTGAAGATGTGAACATAAGGTTCACAGAGGGGAATTGTTATGGTATAATAGGTGCGAACGGTGCCGGTAAATCTACCTTCCTGAAAATACTTTCGGGCGAGATAGACCCTACTACCGGCAAAGTAGAGATAGGCAAAGACCAGCGCATGAGCGTACTGAAGCAGAACCACTATGAATTTGACGAGATACAGGTACTGCAAACGGTAATGATGGGCAACGGCAAACTGTTTGAGGTAATGAAAGCCAAAGACGATCTGTATGCCAAAGAAGACTTTACTGAAGAAGATGGTATAAAAGCAGGTGAGCTGGAAGGCATATTTGCTGAGATGGACGGCTGGAACGCCGAAAGCGATGCCGCTACACTGCTGAGTAACCTGGGTATTAAAGAAGAGCTGCATACCAAAATGGTAAAAGAGCTGGATGGTAACCAGAAAGTACGTGTGCTTTTGGCACAGGCGCTATTTGGCAACCCTGATATCCTGCTGCTCGATGAGCCTACCAACGATCTTGATCTTGAAACCATTGCCTGGCTGGAGAACTTCCTTGCCGATTATGATAAGATAGTACTGGTGGTATCGCACGACCGTCACTTCCTTGATACAGTTTGTACGCACGTTGCCGATATCGATTTTGGTAAGATCACCATCTTCACGGGTAACTATACCTTCTGGTACGAGTCAAGCCAACTGCTGCTGAAACAGCGCAGCGATGCTAACAAGAAAGCTGAAGATAAAATAGCCGAACTGAAAGAGTTCATTGCGCGCTTCTCGGCCAACGCATCAAAATCGAAACAAGCTACCAGCCGTAAAAAAGCGCTGGATAAGATAAAGCTGGAGGATATGACAGCCTCTACTCGTAAATACCCAGCCATCCTGTTCAACAACCAGGTGCGCGAGGCAGGTGACCAGATACTGGAAGTAAAAGGCCTGAGTAAAACGCAGAATGGCGAGGTGATGTTTAAAGACATCAGTTTCGATCTGAAGCGTGGACAGAAAGTGGCCATCCTATCTGAAAATGGCCTGGCTACTACTGCATTCTATAAAATACTGGCCGGCGAGGATACTGATTTTCAAGGTAGCTTCAAATGGGGTGTAACCATCACGCCTACTTACCTGCCTGCAGATAACTCTGAGTACTTCGTAAACAAAGATCTCAACCTGGTTGACTGGTTGCGCCAGTTCTCTGAAGAGAAGGACGAAACCTTCATCCGTGGTTTCCTGGGTCGTATGCTGTTCTCTGGCGAGGAAACGCTGAAGAACTGCACAGTACTGAGCGGTGGTGAGAAAATGCGTTGTATGCTCAGCCGCATGATGATGCTGAAAGGCAACCTGCTCATGTTTGATGAGCCTACCAACCACCTTGACCTGGAGAGCATCACTGCCCTCAACAATGGCATGAAAGATTTCAAAGGCACCATCTTGTTCACTACACGAGATCATGAGTTGGCGCAAACTGTAGCTGATCGCGTACTCGAAATAACACCCAATGGCCTTATCGACCGCGAAATGGGCTTTGATGAGTACCGTGGCGATGCGCGCGTGAAAGCAGTACGTGCCGAAATGTATGGCGAAACTGTAGCTTAATATCAGCTACCGAACATATAAAATAAGAATGCCCCGTATCCGGGGCATTCTTATTTTAGTTCAATACAGGTAGTACGATCTTCGACGTCTGTCCTTTGCTGTGAAACAGGCGTATGCTCGTCTTCTGATAATCGAAAGGTATGGCATCATACATTTCCACAAACTTCTGTGGGTTACGGTCTACCAACGGAAACCATGTGCTTTGCACCTGCACCATTACACGATGGCCTTTCTTAAACACATGCGCCACATCAGGCATGGTAAACTTCACCTCGTTGGGGGTATTGGGGCCAAATGGCTCCGGCTTTTCAAATCCGTTGCGGTAGCGGCCACGCATCACCTCGCCACGCACCAGCATCTGGTAGCCACCCATCAGGTAGTCGCGGCCATTGCCTTTCATGGTGCTGTCGTATTTAAAATCATCGGGGAAAACATCTATCAGCTTCACCACAAAATCCGCATCGCTCGAGCCTATGGCGGCAAACAGATCGGCCACTACAGGGCCCGCCAGCGTCAGGTCGTGCGTCAGCACATCGGTTTGGTAGGTAAACACATCGGGCCTGCGCGACGCAAAACGTTGGTCATCGGTCATATACTCGCGCGTGCGCTTTTGGTGCACATCTTCAGTATACGGCACAGGGTGTGCTGGGTCGCTTATATACTCGCTATACGAGGTCACATCTATCTCGCCAAACGTGAGCACTCCTGCATTATGCAGGTAGAGTGGTGTCTCCTTAATCTCAGCCGGTGGCCATGAGTTGAATGTGCGCCACTCATTTGCACCTGTAAAGAACACATTGGCCTCTTTTATCTTGCTGATATCACCTATGCCTTTCAGGTGATAGTTGAAGTAGGGGACTTCTATATTTTGCTGATACCATTCTGATGTATTGCTGCCAAAACGGATATTACCCAAGTAGTTACCATCATCCCTCGACCAGCCACCATGCGCCCAAGGGCCTATCACTATACGGTTATCGTTTTTTGCTTTTTGCTCAATAGCCTTGTACAGATTGAAAGCGCCGAATACATCCTCGGCATCAAACAAGCCGCCAACCACAAGGGTAGCGGTTGATGCTGGTATATGCTGCACATGGCTACGGGTATTGCGTACCTTCCACCAGTCATCATAGTTGGGGTGGGCAACTATATCTTTCCAGAAGGCTATGCTATCACCCAACAGGGCGGTCAGGTTCCTTAGAGTAGCGGTCTTCAGGTAAAACTGGTAGTTGTCTTTTATCGGAAAATCGTAAAAAGATGAAAATGTCTTCGTGGGCCCTGAACGTTTTTTGCCAAAACCGGAGTAAAACGAGAATGCATCCATCTGCATAAAAGCGCCGTTGTGATGAAAATCATCGCCCATATACCAATCTGTAACAGGGGCTTGCGGGCTTACCGCTTTTACGGCGGGGTGCTTGCTCAGCGCAGCCATGGTTGAGTAAAAGCCGGGATACGATACACCGTATACACCTACGCGTTTGTTGCTGTGCGTATGCTTCAGCAGCCATTCTATAGTATCGTAGGTATCGCTGGCTTCATCTATTTCTTTGCGCTTTTTTGCATCGTTGTATGGGCGCACATCTACAAATTCGCCTTCGCTCATCATGCGGCCACGCACATCCTGGTACACTATGATATAGCCTTGTTTCAGATAAGCCATGGTATAATTCTTCCAGAAAGCCCGGAAGGTATCCTCTCCATAGGGGGCAATAGAGTATGGTGTGCGTGTTATGAGTATAGGGTGCTTCTCGCTATTATCGTTTGGGGCGTATATAGCGGTAAAGAGTTTTACACCATCGCGCATGGTGATGTAGCGCTCTTGTTTTGTGTAGTGCTGCCTTACCCAAATTGAGTCAGATTGGGTATCGGCCGACACAGTATAGCCTGCCAGCAGCAACAAGAGCGTTATAAATTTTTTCATATAACAGTTAAAAAAGCTAAAAAATAAATAAAGAAAATTTATTGCATATCGTCAACGTTTTATTTATATTTACATATATATCCTTTGAAAAGGTGACGTAAGACGATACAGGAGGCGAATATAACAATGTTAATTTACTATAGGATAATGTGATGAAAGCTTCTGCTGGCAAGGATTTTTAGTCTATTATCTTTTAAGGGACATTTTTTAGATTTAATAACTTTCTGCCGTTATGAAAAACTACCAAAACCAATTGGATAGGTTTCGCGACATCGCAAAGCGATTAGTGGACGACCATTCAGCAGACCTGTTTAGGGGCCATGTGGCGCACGAAGGGATGACACAGGTGAATGATGCTTATCACAATCACCTGGATACTTTGGGGAAGCAGCTGGACGAGCAAGCGCAACGTTTCATTTCTACCAACACCGGACTTAACGAAAACCTGAAATCGGACGTATGGGGGGTATGCAAAAAATACCTCGAGCAGTTCACCAAAAGGAACAGTCCGAGATAATAACTCTATTGACATAGAAAATAGGGCGGCTGAATTTCCAGCCGCCTTTTTATTTAAAAGAAACGCTCCCTGATTGATAGCTATGAAGAGCAGGATTATAGTAACTACGTATTTCAAGCGAAGACCAGTACATACAGTTAACCAGTATTGTTCTCATTATTTTACTTAACATAATATAAATTATAGAACAAAACACTATGGCCGAGAACAGCCACCAAGCAGGATATAATCTTAAGGATCAATGTCTTGTTTTCATTAGCAACCTTATCAGTAGCATTGCTATTACTGCTAATACAAAACCACTTAAAAAATAAGCGCAATGTTGTAAGTTCAAAGAATGTTGAGAATAAAAATCAGTCAGTTGAAAAAAACCATACACCGCACCAACTGCTGTTGAAAGGGCAATCCAAATATTTACATGAAGCTGATTTTTTGATAAATCTGCCTGTACTTCTGCCAAGTGGTGTTGGCGGCGGGATGTTTCTTTCCTCCACTCAATTTCCTTTGCCTCCTCTTCCTTCTGAGCAGAAAGTAACTGATTATAAGCGTTGATCGTGCCACACTCTTTTAGCATTCTGCCTTTGTCGGTAAGCTGCCTGTATATGACATTATCCGCATTTATATCATGTCTATTTATAGCAAAACCTTGTTCTACTAAATACATGGCTGCAGCGGAATCTATTACGGACCACTTATATAGTTCTTTTAATCTTGTGGCGGGATTTATAGCGATTTGAATTGCATTTATGCTTTCCTCGTCTGTTGCTAGAGGGTCTATAGAAATAACCGACATACGAGGCAATTCTGTAACAACGGTGAACTCACCATAAGGAAATGCTTTAGCTATTATATGTGAAACTCTACTCTCTAAATCTTCTTGACTGTATCTTTCTAGATCAGAAAATTCATCGTAAGTACCCGCTGCTTTTAGAACTGTTCCTTTCTGTGTAAGTTTCAGGTAGTCGTAATGCGACGCAGATGTCGGTTTGATAGACGTAGCGAATCTATTTTCAATAAGCCATTCCCCAACTTTTTTATGCTCATTTTGCTTACCCTCAGTCAATTGCCTAAACTCTTTTTCGAGTCTTCTGAACTCAGGAGTTTTTGTTGGATATAGATGTTCCAATACTGCATCTGCATAGCCGCGCGACAAATGAAACTTGCCATCTTCAGGTATTCTAGGAAGTATTTTATAAAGTATGTCCCAACCTTCTGCAGTAATTGACATAGATTTTTTCAACAATATAACAATTCATGGCAACTTAGCCATGTCTTTTTTATCTATAACAAACATATAGTTGAATATGCATAGTCGTAAATAAAATCTCGAGCAATAGATTAGACAAACACCACAGTACATTGATTTAAAATAGGATATTCAAATTTTCATAGGACAGACAAATCAATTCAAGACGTTCTGTATTTTTGCATCATGAACGACGCACGTATACCTTTTACCCTGGAGGAAGCCATAGAGATAGCCGAGGACTTTCAAGACCTGGTAGGTACTGAACTGAATAGGATGCCGCCAATCACCCACGTAGCTGTTGGCCCCGCCGATATCAACTGGGATGCGAACTATATCAAAACCATAGACGAAAACGCAAATACCGAAGGCTACCAATACATCCACGATAACGATCAATACGATGTATATGCCATATGGACCCAGCCGGATACTGAGCTAGATTCTGCTATAGATATCCGCACACTTACCGAGGCTTCAGGGATCGCTTACGGGTTCCCGGCCTAGTCATTAGCTATCCTTATTATATACACTACACTCAAATTGAGCCTAATGCCACTCAGTTTGCAGCCTGCTTAGGCTTTTGTAGAGGCCATTTTCCAGCGCTAGTAGCTCCTGGTGTGTACCACTTTCGCGCACTACGCCATGCTCCAGCACCACGATCTTATCGGCATTGCGGATGGTAGCCAGCCTGTGGGCTATCACGAACGATGTTCGGTTTTTCATAAGGTTATTAAGCGCCTCCTGCACCAATTGCTCCGATTCTGAGTCGAGCGAGCTGGTGGCCTCATCCAGTATCAGGATAACAGGATCTTTCAATATTGCCCTGGCAATAGCTATCCTTTGTCGTTGTCCGCCCGATAGTTTTATGCCTCTTTCGCCCACAATAGTCTCGTATCCTTCAGGGAAACTTGTGATAAATTGATGCGCATTTGCCTTCTTTGCAGCCTCCTCAACCTCGTGTTGACTGGCACCTGGCTTGCCATAGGCTATATTCTCAAATATAGTTCCTCCAAAAAGCATAACATCTTGAGGAACAAGGGCCATCTGCATTCTTAGTTGAGAAAGCGGTATATCATGGGCATCCTTATCATCGAAAGTAATACTTCCGTTAGATGGCTCATAAAACCTGAGCAGTAATGATACGAGTGTACTTTTGCCAGCACCACTTGGGCCAACTATCGCAATTTGCTCGCCCGGTCGGGCGCTTATACTCACATCTTTCAGTACCGGAACCTCTGCCCTTGTAGGATAACTAAATGCTATATGCGACAAATTGACATGCCCTTTTAGTTTATATTGTTCATTCAATTGCTCTCTGCTAACATCTACATTTTCAGATTGTTCTAATAAAATTTCTTTTACACGTTGTGTGGCACCCAAAGTCTTTTGTAGCTGGCTATACATATCTGCAAAACCAGCCATTGTACCGCCTACAAAAGTGGTATAAAGCACAAACCCCGTCAGGTCGCCATAAGTGAGTTGACCCTGTTGCATCAGCCCCGCACCATACCAGATGACCAGCACAATAGCCCCAAAAACACTAAACAATAAAAACGATACGAACAGCCCGCGGAAGCGTCCGTTCTTCACCGCAAATGCCACCACATCATCTATGCTTTTTATATACCTGTTTTTCTCATACCACTCATTATTGAATGACTTTACATTGCTGATACCTTGAAGTGTTTCTTGAACTATGGTACCCGAATCGGCAAGTTTATCCTGGGCGCTGCGCGATACTTTTCGGATGCGCTTGCCAAATACCACAGCTACCACCACTATCACCGGCACTACCGAAAGCATCATAAATGCAAGCTTGCTCGATATAAAGAAAATAGCACATGTACCGATCACAAGCACCAGCACTCCCCTCAGTACCTCGGCCAGCACGGTAGTCACCGTATCCTGAATTTGCGATACATCGGCACTCAACCTGCTCGATAATTCCCCGACCCGCCTTTGGGCGAAGAAATCCATCGACATAGTGATCATTTTATTATAGATGTCCTTCCTGAGGTCGCCAAGCGCCCGCTCGCCTACTGATGTAAACAGGTAGACACGCATAAAAGAAACCAACATTTGTAGGAGCAATAACACCACCATCGTCACCGCTATCATACCTGGCGTTATTGTATATCCTTTCACATGCAAACCATCTACACTATCTATCAGTTTCTGCAGCAGAAACAGGAAGCTCATGGTGGTGATGCTGGAAAGAGCGATGAAAATAAGCCCGCCTATGAACTGCCCTTTATAAGGCCTCACATATTTAAATATCCATAAACTTTCCCTGATGCTGTCTTTACTGAACTTAACCTTGGGAAGCTCCTCGGTAGTATTTCCGTTGCTATTGTGGTTGGGACGTGCCATGCCTTAAGATAATATGAGCGCAAAGGTACACCCCACCCGGCCACACCACAAACAATTTCGGTAAGCGGGGCTGATTTATCGGTATAGTATTTCGGGAATAGTTTTTTATAGTCAGGTTGTACAAATCGAATAAAAGAAGCGTCCTATGCTTTTAGAAACCGGAATACCTTTTAGCTACATAATCAAGAAGATCAAGTACGAGATCATATACATATTTCTCACCGGGTTGGCAATAGTGCTCATCACCCGACAGTATAGTCAGCTGGTGCCGGAGATACCTTATGCCATCCCTACATTTCTAGGTACAGCTATTTCGGTTATACTGTCGTTCAAACTCTCACAATCGTACGACAGGTGGTGGGAAGCCCGGAAAATATGGGGCAGCATCGTGAACGACTCGCGCAACCTGGTACTGCAACTGCAGTCCTTCACCCTACCCGGCAACGAGGCTGCAATAAAAAATATCGCCCATAAACAGATCGCCTGGTGTTATTGCCTCGGTAATAGCCTGCGCCAATCCGACCCCGTATGTGAGCTGGAGAAATACCTTACCAGTGATGAACTCACTATAGTGTCTCAGCATAGCAATAAACCGCTTGCTTTGCTTAGCCTTATAGCCCAGGATGTTAGTATACTTCATACCAATAACCAGTTGGACACCTTCAGCCACATTAAGGTAAATGATACTATCGTAGCGCTTACCAACTCGATGGGTATGGCTGAGCGGATTAAAAGCACAGTGTTCCCTTCAACATACCGGCTGTTCCTGCACCTAATCATTTACGTATTTCTTATCTCCTTATCAATATCATTGAGGGGGTTAAAAAGCTATTTTGAGATTCCCATTTTGCTCGTTATCGGTTCTTTCTTCTTCCTGTTAGAGAGTACTGCCCGCAATCTGCAAGACCCATTCAGCAACAAGCCCACTGATACAGCGGTAACGACTATTGCCAGAAATATTGAGATCAATATTAAACAACTCATCGGCGACACCAACGTGCCCCAACCATTGCCAGCGGAGAAATATTATATTATCTAAGAGTACAGCACCGTTTTATAGAATTTCTCATTAACTGATTTGCTAGGTCAGAATATTGATTTATGAAAGCATAAACAAAAAAGCCGTTATGTTTATGCGATGAACCGACTGAAAAAAGCAGCCACCCTACTCCCCTTATTATTATTGGCAGCACTACCCTGCTATGCCAATGGACTCAGTGGGTTTATATATGTTATTTACGCAGCAATTGCCCTGGTTGTGATATACTTGCTAAGTCTATTACTTAGTTATTTGTATTATAGGCGAGTGCTAAAAAACCAGGTTCCGTTATCCCTTAAAATTGTCAATTGGCTGCTACTTGGGTTCAACGTATTGATTGCCTTTACATTCGCAGGCAGTACACAAATACTTATCTATACCTTTAGTGCGCTGTGGCTTGTTCCATTTGTGCAAGTGCTGGTTATGATCAATGCCACCTTGCTGAAACCCCTAAGCTTTCGAAGCTATACCTGGCTGTATAGCATCCGTACATTTCTGTTGGCCTACTTCATTAGCGAGTTAGTTGGGTGGTATGCTTTGAATAAAGGATGGGGCATTAACCATATCATATCGTATCAATTACACACGATAGTTATGCTGGCATTAATTGCGTATTTTATCAACAAATACTTGCAAGCAATATATAGACTGTATCAAGAGTGTATCACCCGCAGATACTGTATTGGCTATTCGATTGTCATAATCAATTTCAGCATATTAATGAGCATATATTGCATACCTGCAGGCTGGGGTTTATTGTTGACGCTTACCAATAGCAAGGGCGGCTACATGATGTCTGGCTATAATCCTGCCTATTTTCTCAGTCTGTTCGGTGTTAGTAGTATCATCGCATATATTACAGGAGCTATTAGCTTTAAAAGGCTGGAAGAGAAAGATATAAGTGATGACTAATTCAAGCTCTGCTGCTGCCTGCCCTGGAACAAGGTCTTATCCGAAGTACTTAAAAGCACCAGGGTAAACAGGCTCAGGATGATAATAGCGGCAAATTCAAGATAGCTAAGTATCTGGGCATTGCTGATTATAGATGCGCTACTTGCCCTTACATTATTCCCCTCGCCTACCTGTATACTGGTAAGCATATTAAGATCGGCAATGATATTGTTGAATGCAGCACCTAACTGTGCGTTGTTTATGGCAACAGGTGCCCTATCCCCCCTCAGTTGGTCCAGCCACGCCTGCTCTGCTGTATTGTAACCGGCAAGGTCTTGCTTGAAGCTTGCCCACTGTTTTTTCTCTTCCTGCGTCAGTACCGTAGCCTCATATTTCTCAATATATGATGCAATACTCTGGTTGTGCTTCCTGATCTCACCCATCTTCTCCGCTGCCATACCAACTGCATTATGCTCATGCAACATCCGCTTTTCGTATAGTGCGTTGGTTATTTTAAACAGGTAGGTCGCAGGCATCAGCCGGTCATCTACTACCGTTGCTACCGAGTGGTTCAGGTTCCTTACACTATTATGCTCCGAGAAATTGCTCAGCAATATTACCGTTATCAGCAGCGTCAGGAAACATGCCGTCCTGATCTTATACTTTACTTGATAAGCCCATTTCATAATTTATTGCTTTGGATGTTCTATAATTTACGAAAGATTTCCGACATCTACAGCGCTTTAAGAAATCATTAGGTATAGATTTCCCCTGCCAGGTATAATGTAGCCTGCCCGCTTATCGCTACCCTGTCTCCCAGGTGCTGGCATTGCAGGTACCCTTCCCTTTCCGATAGTTGCATGGCGGTCATAGTTGTCTTATTCAATTTTCCGGCCCAAAATGGGGTTAGACTGGTATGTGCCGATCCCGTTACAGGATCTTCGATAATACCCGATTGCGGGGCAAAAAACCTCGATACAAAATCAACCTCCGCACCTTTAGCCGTTATAATTACGCCCCTTGCTTTAAGTAGTGAGATGGCTGGAAACTGAGGTTGGATCTCCCTGATATCCGCCTCATTTTCATACACCAGCATATAGTCTGTCTTGCCTTTGTACGCCTCTACGGGTCGCCTGTCGAAACAATTGATGATCTCATCCCAAATAGGAATCTCCTGCAATACATCAATTGGAAAATCAAGTTTCAACCAATCCCCATGCCTTGTTACATTCAGCTGCCCGCTTCTGTGCGAGTAGAAATATATGGCTTCGCCCGAATGCCCCTCACAGTTAAATAATACAAATGCAGCTGCTAACGTAGCATGCCCGCAAAGGTCAACCTCAACCTTTGGTGTAAACCATCTTATCTCGTACCTGTTGCCCTGTTGCACATAAAACGCGGTCTCTGCAAGATTATTCTCCGCTGCAATTTTTTGCAACAGGCCATCATCCAACCATGCCGTCAATGGACAAACAGCAGCGGGATTACCGCCAAATAATTTGTTGGTAAAGGCATCAACCTGGTATAGTTTATATTTCATAATTCTTAGTATGTGCTGGTATACTTATACAATGAAAATTACATGCCATTTTTTAAAAACCCTGTTCCTGTACCGCTTTCGGCATTAAGCAAATTACAGCCGCTGTCCATTATCGTACATCTTTGCCCGATGACGTACAAGAATAATGCACAAATAAATTACTAATATTGAATAAATATACGTAAATTTGACATAGTTAATATGACGCCATGATGCATGCACTTTACCCTTGTTGCGTAACAAACCCCAAAAAATCAATACACATTGGTTGCCAGTTAGTTACCACTGGGGAGAAGTGGGAGTCTGACAAAAAACGCAACAAAACACAACAAGTGTAGCGAGTGCCATCTTTCAGGTAAATTCGCTATCATTATACCTCTGAATATAACCAATGACGACCACAGCCACTACCACCGATCAAAGCTGGAAAATCAAACTACTCTGGGCAGTACTGGGCCTGCATGCCTTGCTGGTTATCATGGGCATTGGTTTTCACGAGCCCTGGCGCGATGAAGCGCAGGCCTGGCTCCTCGTCCGCGACCTGAACTTTGGTGAACTGTTCCCTGCCCTGCGTGGCGAAGGCCACCCACCGCTCTGGTACCTGCTCATCTTCCCGCTGGTGAAGCTGGGGCTGCCCTACGCCGCCCAAAACTGGCTGGCGGGTATTATTGTATTAGCAGGCTTATACATCCTGCTCCTCAAAACCAATCTTAATTTCTGGCTGAAGTTGCTGTTACCTTTCGGGCACTATATGCTGTACGAATACCCGGTGTTTGCACGCAGCTATTGCCTGGCAGTGTTTTTCATTGCAGCACTCATATACCTATATCCGCGCCGGTTCGATAAGCCCTGGCTGTTTGCGCTATGCGTGATTGGGCTGTTCAATACGCACATGCTCATGTTCACCTTCTGCGCCAGTGTCGTTGGTATATATATAATAGATGCTGTGCAGGGCAGGCAGGATATGAAGAAACTGGGTGGCGCAATAGCGCTTATGTGCATAGGCGGGCTATACCTGATACCCTACCTGGTAATGGCCAAAGACACCAATGTATACGAAGCCGAGGTGGCAGACCACGTATGGCAGTTTCAGCATACTGTAGGCTTTGGCGTGCTGGCGCAAAACAGCTTCATGCTGGCAATGGTATTGTTATTGGCCATGCTGGTAGGGCTATCTGCACGCACCAAACCCTTGTTGATATTGCTGGGCGGTGCAGTTGGTTTGTTCTATGTGCTGGTATACAAATTCATGGGTTTCGAGCGCCATTGCGGCTTGTTGTTCCTCATGCTGCTGTTTGCCTATGGCATAGCCAAACACTACGCTGCTGATAGCTGGAACTTTATTAAACAGTCTTCTGGCGATAAACAAATGCTGTACGGGCAGTATGTACTGGCATTGTGCATTGCCGGGCAGATTGCTGCCGGTATGCCCAAATACCTGCGTGATAAGAATGAGCCGTTCTCAGACTCTAAGAATGTAGCGGAGTTTATACTTGAGAATAATTATCAGGACCTCACCTTTTACGGCCACTGGGCCATGTATGCCTGCACAGTGCTACCATATATGCCCGATAATAAGCAGATGTATATGCCCGAGTGCCAGCGTTTCGGCTCTTATTATATATACGACACCTGCGCCTTCAACCGCAACTGGAATAAACCTGCCGACTACCACCTGAATATAGCCTACAACCACATGCAAGGCCGCCTCGACAAGGCACTATTGATATTGAACCATCCATTGGAGCAAGCACTTGTAGATAAATACAGGCTCGACCTGCTCTACTACACCCCTGCCCCTGCCATTACCGAGTATGAGATGTTTTGTGTGTATCGCGGCAAGCCGCTCGTGGCTAGCCCTCAATAATAGCAAATTCTCCAATATGAGCTTTGGCATACATAACTATCTTCTCAGTAGTATCGTAATGCGCCTTATTAAACCTATCATCAATGATCTCAAACTCTTTCAACTCTTCGTATAGCTTGGCAAACTCTTCTACAGAGGTTTGCTTGTCCAGCATTTCGCGGTTCAGTACATACACCTTCAGTACATCGTCTATTACCTGCGCCATCTCGTTGGCACCCACATGTTGCAGCCAGGCGGGCATTTCAGGTAGTATGCCTATATAGCCGTTTTGTATCAGCTGTATAAAGCCACCCTGCAATACCTGCATCCGCACATAGTCGTAAGACACCAGTAGCCGCTGTCCCAGCGATAGTTGATCGATAAAAGTAAAGTCCTGACGTTTATAAAGCTCCTCATGCAATGGCTCGGCCAGTAATTCGTACAACTCTGTTATGTCTTTTGCTTCAGCCTTCTGGTTATACACCTCTTTCGCTATATGTGGTAAGAAACTACTCATCAGCTATTTAATATTTAATACAGATTTATTGATTTTTTAATCGCCGTAAAAGTATTGATTTCTAATTTTACACATCCACTGCACATATTGTTATACCCCAAGGAAGGAAGCATGTTCTTTCAAATCTCCTGTTTTGCATATGCTCGACAAACAGATAAAATATTACCAGAAAAACAAAGCTCAATTCTTCAAAGAATATCCAGGCAAATATATCGTCATCAAGAATTTCACTGTAATAGGAGCATATGAAAGCCACGACGAAGCCTACCGTGAAACTGTAAAGCAGCACCAGGTAGGTACTTTTCTCATTAAAGCTATGATTGAACGCAAATAAGCTTTACTGTTGGCGGTAAGTTTAGTAATTTTCGCCCATGGAAAAGAAACAGCGCCCGCCCGTATACTATAGTCAATACCTGCAGCTGGATAAGATACTGAATGCACAGGAGCCTGAAAGTGGCAAAGAAGGCATCCGTGCCGATGATGAGATGCTGTTCATCATCATACACCAGGCCTACGAGCTTTGGTTCAAACAGATACTGCATGAACTGAACATCGTTCGCGATATCTTCAGGCAAACTAATATACCTAATAACTCGCCCGATATATACAACTCCCTGCACCGCGTAAAGCGTGTTTGTAAAATCATGGAACTTACTGTAATGCAGATGACGGTAATGGAGACCATGACACCGCTTGATTTCCTCGACTTCCGCGACCTGCTGCGCCCTGCATCAGGTTTCCAGAGCATCCAGTTCAAGATGATTGAGGCTACCCTCGGTTTGCATTTCGAACAACGTTTTGGTCAGAATTATTATATATCTCAGCTCAACCAGGCTGATATTGACCGTGTAAAAGAAGCGGAGTCTCAGGAGTCGATACTGGTATTGTTAAACAAATGGCTGGAGCGCATGCCTTTTGCCAAAGACCAAAGCTATTGGGGCGATGTTAACTTTTGGCGGCAATACCGCCAGGTATATGCCGATAGCCTGAGCGAAGGTGAACAGCAAAACCTCAAAGCATTTGACATGCTGCTGATGGATGAAGCCAACTACCCTGCCGACCGCAGGTTTAGCATACAGGCCAACAGGAGCGTACTATTCATCATGCTGTACCGAGACTACCCGATGATGCACATGCCATTTGAGCTGGTAAGCAGCATGTTGGAGATTGACGAAATGCTATCGATGTGGCGACACAGGCATATACATATGGTGCAGCGCACTATTGGCAAGCGCGTAGGTACAGGTGGTAGCACAGGTGCTGATTACCTTAAGAAAGCGGCTGACAGTCATTATATATTCAAGGAACTGGCAGAACTTACGTCATTCCTTACAGCACGTAGTTATCTACCCAAACTCCCCGATAACTTAGCAGAAGGCTTAGGCTATAAACAATAAGAATGTCAGTAGCGGTAGAGATAAACAACCTAAAAAAGCAATTCAAAGGTGCATGGACGCCCTCACTGGATGGGCTTAGCCTGCGTATGGATGAAAAGCAGGTAACTGGTTTGCTGGGCCCAAACGGTGCCGGCAAGACAACTACTATTAATGTACTCTGCGGCCTGGTAAAACCTGACTCTGGCACAGCTAGTATCTTTGATAAAGATTGCAGTACGCAGCAGTATTACCTGCGTAATATCATTGGTGTAGTACCGCAGCGCATCGCATTATTCTCGCAGCTAACAGCCTGGGAGAATATTAATTATATAGGCCAACTCTATAACCTGAAAAAGCCGGTAATAAAGGAACGTGGCAAACACCTGCTGCAACGCATGGGACTCGAAGCCCATGCCCACAAACGTGTTGGCACCTACAGCGGAGGCATGAAGCGAAGGGCGAATATAATTGCATCGTTGCTGCACCATCCGCGTCTAATAATACTGGATGAACCTACTGCAGGTGTAGACGTACAATCCCGCGCATTGATACTGGAGTTTCTGAAAGAGTATAAAGCAATGGGCAAGACCATACTATATACATCGCACCTGATGGAAGAAGCTGAGGAATTGTGTGATGACGTAGTGATCATGGACGAAGGGAAATTTGTAACCAGTGGTACACCTAGTGCTCTTATTAGTCAAACCCCCAATTGCGAGAAACTGGAAGACGTATTCCTGCATTATACCGGCCATTCATTAAGAGATTAAGATTTGAAAAAGATATTAGCCACCATAGCGAAAGAGTATATCCTTTTCCGAAGGGATGTAGGTGGCATGGTGCTACTGTTCCTGATGCCTGCGATACTGATAGTAGTAATGGCGCTGGTGCAGGATGCCCCTTTTAAGGACTACCAGGAAATGAAGTTTGACCTGCTGCTGGCAGATAACGACCATGGCAGCCTTGCACGCGAGATAAAACTAGGATTGAAGGAAAGCAAGAACTTCAACATCATCGACAGCCTGAATGGTATACCCCTCACATCAGAAAGACTAGAACAACTGCTGAGCAATGGCGAATACCGTGTAGGCATTGTAATACCTAAAGGCGCTACAGCCGAGGTCGTGAACGCAGCCAACATAATAGCCAATAGCATTTCTGAGAAAATAGGTATGGGAAGCCTGCCTCACCGCGAAGTAAGGGAGAATACCTACATCAGGATGCATTTTGACCCTGCTACAAAGCCTACCTTCCGTACATCTGTAAGCAATGCGCTCGATAAATATATTACAGCTACCTGTAGCGATATGCTGGTAAACCGCTTATCGAAACTGGGCAAAACCGAAGGTGATACTACAACAGCACCAAAAGAAGATTTCAAGAGTGTGTTCAAAGGCATAGGCATCAAAGAGGAAGCACTTACACAAAAAGAATACCTGAAAGCCATCAACTCAGTACAGCACAACGTACCTGCCTGGGCTATCTTCGGTATGTTCTTTATTGTGATACCTATAGCATCGCATGTGATACGTGAGCGTGAAGAAGGCAGTGCAGTGCGCGTGCAGATTATACCCAACGCATACCGTCAGGTGGCTATGGGTAAGATATTATTCAACACCATTATTTGCAGCATTCAGTTTGCATGTATGCTGGCTATTGGTATATGGGTGCTACCCATGCTCGACCTTCCGTCCCTTTATCTGGGCTTACATCCGTTGGTATTAATACCTGTCACAATAGCCATAGCATATACGGCTACTTCATTCGGTTATTTCGCAGCAGCTATATTCAAAACCACCAACCAGGCATTACCATTCGCATCAATCGCAATTGTTATCTTATCGGCCATGGGTGGTATATGGGTGCCTGTAGACCTGCTACCCGGCGCTATGCAAAAGCTGGCCATGATATCGCCACTACACTGGGCGTTGGATGCGGTACACCACATCATACTGCGCAATGGAGGTCTCGACGATGTAGCTGTTCACCTTGTAGCTATGGTGATATTTGGTACAGCATTATGGCTGGTTAGTACTTATCTCAATTCAAGGCGGGAACATTCGTTCTAGTTATTTCCTAAGTACGAACGTAAGATTAGCAGTAAACTTAGCATTATCCATTACCTCAAGCTGTAGGTGATGCTTCGCAGCAAATGCTTCGATAAATGAATGGCTGATGTAATGCAGCTCATTCTGTGTTTTGTTGAACTTGAATATGCGAGTTGAGAACAACTCTGTAAGCTTAGTGCCTTTTATGCGCTGTTGTAGCTCTGCAACACCATCGCGCACCACCAGTACACCGCCTGCATTTAATGCTGTTGCGCATTTCTCCAGCAATGCTTCCTGTTGTTCAGGCAACATATAGTGCAGTACATCCATTATCAATATACCATCGCAGTTATCCAGTTGTACTTGAGTAAGGTTTTGTTGCTGAAAACGAATACCATCGCCACGCAGGAAATTGTTCTGCGCCGTCTCTACTTTATCTGCATCGTAATCCATACCCACGAATTGCCTGCCCTCTGCCGACCAGTGCAGCATATAGCTCATAAAGCCATATCCACAGCCCAGGTCGTAAAACTTCCCTTCTCGTGGCAGTACAGCATGTAGTGGTTCGTAATAGTTTTCCAGCTTTGTCTTTATCCTGCAATACCATTCTAATACAGGCCCTTTATATGTATAGCTTCTTTGTAATTGCTCTTTGAAATATACCGGTGTTTCGTTTGTAGCTTTTACTGCAGCATATTCATTGCGCATCCACCTGCCAATGAGTTTAGCACGCTCGCTGTAGGTCTTGCCAAAGCTTGCATCATCAGGTTTTATACGGGGGTGTATGTAAATAGATGTGTGTCCATCTTTCAACAACCAATCTCCCTTCTGCATACTATAGCGCACACCGTGCAACACTACCGGCACAATATCCAGTTTCAACTTCTCGGCTATATAGAAAGCACCTTTGTGAAAACGCTTAATACTATCATCGTAAGAGCGAGTGCCTTCTGGAAAAACGAATACTGAGTAACCACGATCGATAAGGTCTTGCAGCGGCTCAAGGCTATCTTCTGCACCGTCAGCTACAGGATAATATTCAGCCATGCGCACTACCGCGCCAAACACAGGTGAGCGCCATACCCAACGGTTGGTAAGCAACACAATACGTGGGTTGAGCATTGTGGTTACCAATATATCGAGGAAGGAACTGTGATTGGCTATATACACAGCAGGTGTCTTAAAGTCTTCGCCGGATGGATTATGGATGGTCTTTTTAAGATTGCCCATTATATACATCATACTCCAGGTATACCGGCTCACCCAGGCATGAAACCAGAATTTTGCTTTCTCCTTGTTAAAAGGCCATAGCTTGGTGAGTATAACACCAAGCACCGTCAGCACCATAGAGCCTGAGAAGAAATATGCAAATGCAAATACCGATTTCGCAAAGCTCCACAACGTGAATGGCAGGAACTTTTTATCGGCCCTATGTTGTATGAACCAATTGAACAGGAATGGTTGCAGCGTTTGCGAAATGAACAAGACACAAACAAGCCCGGTTACAGATATAAAAGCTATTGACTTCAAGGCCGGGTGTTTAGCCAATAGCAATACGCCTAAGCCTATCACAACCGTAACTGCAGACACATACACAGCAGCGCGCACCGACTGCAATTTCTTATTGCCATACTTGTACTTCTCTACCAGCCCATCCATTGTGAAGATGGTATAATCATCTCCCAAGCCGAATATGAGTGAAGAAATGATCACGTTCACGATATTGAACTTCAATCCTAATAGGGACATCAGTCCAAGTATCCACACCCACGATATAGCCATAGGCAAGAACGCTATAATAGCCAGCTCGAGCCTGCCATAGCTGATGAGCAGTGCAAAGAATACGATGAAGGATGAATAGAAAGCGATATTGGTAAAATCTGTACTCAGCAGGTCTACCAACTGAGATGCCCCTTGTTGCCTGTCGGTAACAGTAGCCTGTTCTTGTTTCGATAGCATATCGAACACCTGCTTGCGATGCTCTTGCGGCACTTTCAGTGCTGCTATCGCGTAATGCGCATTACTACCGGTACTAAAGCTACCCGGGTACATTGTTTTTAGTATGGCTATGTCCTCCTCAGCCAGTGCCTGATGTTGTTGCCCAATAGATGCAAAGAAGCCATCAAACGCTTCCACATTATACCCTTGCTGCCGCGCGTACTGCGCCACATTATTCTTCGCAGCTTGTATCTTTTCTGGTGTCCAGTATTGCTGCCATTTTGCGATGCGCTTCTCCTGTTCGGCTTTTGATGGTATAAGTATGGTTGGGTTAGATATGTTCTTTATTAAACCCTGTTCATTAATACCTTTCAGAAGCGGACCAATACTTTCCAGTTTTTGTAACGCCTGCTCTTCTGTATCATCACTTGCCACCAAGAATATGGAACTAAGTGCAAATGAATTTGCTGCACTTACTTCAGCCTGCGCCTCCTCAAGCTGTGGAGATAAATAGTTGAGGTGCATCAGGTCGTTATCAAATTCAACACCTTTAATGCAATAGAACATCACAGGTGTTAGTACTACAATAAGCAGCACCAACCATTTATTACTCTCGGGCCTGCGATCGCCCAGTTTATCGAATATCGTTGGCTTGTGCTCTTTAGGTTTGCCTAAGGGGAAGTGTGGCAAAAAGATGAGCGTAGCCAAAGCTGCACCAGTCAAACTCATGGCCGCCAGCAAACCAATATCTTGCAGTATAGGTGTGTTAGCCAGCCTTAGCGAAAGGAACGCCGCTATAGTTGTAAAACTTCCTATAGTAAGTGGTTGCGCCAGTTCAGCTATCGTATCTTCTATGCTATCCGCATGCCGCTCGTGCGCCAGAAAGTGTATGGAGAAATCTATAGCTATACCTAATATAATAGCACCTGCCCCTAAAGCAATAACAGATATACTACCCTGCACCAGGTATACAATGCCCAACCCCATAGCAGCACCATATAGCACGGGCACCAGCAAGAGCAGCGGTGTACGCTTGCGGCGGAAGAAATACCAGGTAAGCCCCAGCAGCATTATTATGGTAATGGATAGCGTAACCATGGTATCGGTACGCAGTTGTGTTGCATTACCTGCTGCCACGGCCGGCCCGCCAAAGTATGTAGTATGTATGCCGGGATGCTCCTGTTGCCATGTGGCCAAAAACTTATCCACACCATCAAAGAACTTCGCATTTTTACCAGTCTCAGAAGCTTTAAAATGTGGCTTCAGGAAGAAAGTAACCCGGCGCTGATTGTTGGACAGCAGGTAGCCATCATAGGTTTCATAACTGTCGTCAAATTGCAGGTTCTTTAGTTTAGCCCATACAAGGTTAGCAATACCGATAGGGTCTCCCGCAACTAATCGCTTGTAAACGATACTGGCGGGCGATGTAAGGAGTTGCTTATTGTTTTGGAGTGTAGCTTCTATCTGCTGTGGTTGCAGCAGGCTATCTATGCGTTGATAATCAGCATCAGTAAGGAACACCGGTAGATGGTCACTAAATATTGCAGGCAAGTGTTCTTCAACACCACCACCGGGCTGCAACACTATGGTATCAATATAGCTATCAAACTTCGCCAACAAGCCTTGTTGCATATCGTTAGAGGTGCTTATCAGGCTATCAGGATCGGTTTGAGTAGTGTCCTCAAACGACATCAGAAACACCACCTGCTCACCGGCTTGTGTACGGCTTATCACATCATTCATCGCCTTGATAGCCTTGCTATCTGGTAACATACCTGTGATGTCGTCTTCAAACTTTACCCTTACCGCACAACTTACCCAAAACGCAAAGCTAGCCACCAGCAATAGCCATAATACAACAGGGCTACGCTTGAAGAAGCGGTATATGGAAACGAATAAAAATTGCATGATACGCTATTAACCCAAGGCCCTATTCAAAATCCTTATAGAGCACGTACTTTTTGCGGATCTTTTTAAAAGCGTTTATATCTTTTTGCCAGCTGGCTTTTATATCCTCCTCTTTTACACCCTTCTCAATCTGCCTGCGCAACTCGCGGGTACCGGCTAGCTTCTCGAAATAATCGTTGAAGAATTTATCTTTTTCGGGAAAGAGATAATATGCCTTTTGTATAAATAGCAGGCGCAGTTGGTCTTTCAATAGGTAATAGGCATCGCTCTCATTCATTGCAGCCAATTGGCCATAGCAATCCTGATAGGCATGAAGAGGTTTTGTCTTTTGTCCCCAATATGGTACCGGTGTAAAGTAATAAGAGCTTTTACCTTTTAGCGAAGGGTGCCCCCACTGCTGGAAAGGTTTATCCGTACCCCTGCCTATACTCATTACAGTACCCTCCATCAGGCAAAGGGATGGATAACAAAGTATAGACGTTGCATTGGGCAAATTAGGCGATGGCGCTACCGGCAATTTATAGCGTATAAAATGCTCGTAATTTTTGCAAAGTATTACATCCATTTTCAGTTGTTCTGTGCCTTTTGCCCAGCCTTCTCCTTGCAGCATTTTAGCATACTCACCAATGGTCATACCATATACTATAGGCACCGGCTGCATGCCAACAAAAGAGCGTAATGATGTATCCAATACAGGGCCATCTATATAAAAACCATTGGGGTTAGGCCTGTCCAGCACTATCAGGTGTATATCATTTTCGGCACAGGCTTGCATCACATATTCAAGGGTGGATATATACGTATAGAAGCGTACACCTACATCCTGCAGGTCAAATATCATCACATCTATCCCTTTCAGCTGTTTATCTGTAGGCTTTTTATTATTGCCATACAGCGATACTATCGGGGTTTTTGTTTTTGCATCTACACCATTTTCTACAGTCTCGCCTTCTGCCGACAGGCCCCTGAAACCATGCTCCGGTGTATACACTTTTTTCACTTTCACGTTTCTCGACAGCAGTGTGTCCAGTAGCGATGTACGGTTTATTTCAGAGGTCTGGTTCATCACTATACCCACTTTTTTGCCTTCCAGCATGGGCAGGTAGGCATTCATATCATACGCACCCGGGTATACCGGCAGGTCTTCTTCTTCCTCATCATCAGTGCCTTGCGCCCATACGCAAACGGGCATAAGCACTGCAAATAGCAGGTATAGTCCAAAACGCTTCATCTAGTAGAAATAATTTGACCAAAGATAACCCCGTGTTTCTATATAATGGCTAACTTGCAGCATTATTAGATTTTTTAAAACAACATTAATGCAACAAGTAAAAAGCGGCGATAAGGTGAGTGTTCACTATCACGGCAAACTGAATGATGGTACTACTTTCGATAGCTCTGAAGGTCGTGCGCCATTGGAATTCACCGTTGGTAGCGGCCAGGTGATAAAAGGATTTGACGACGCGCTGATGAATATGGCTATAGGCGAGAAAAAAACTGTTACAATACCTGTAGCTGATGCTTATGGCGAGCGCAACGACAGTATGATGATGGAATATCCTAAAAGCGATTTTCCTGCCGATATGCAGCCTGAGCCAGGTATGCAACTGCAAATGAGCGACAACCAGGGCAATGTTTTCCCTGTAGTAATAGCTGAGGTGCTGGAAGATGTTGTGGTACTGGATGCTAACCACCCGCTGGCTGGTCAGGATCTTACTTTTGATCTGGAGCTGGTTTCTATCGCATAGTCAAACCATATTTATACATACTGTAAAATGCCGGAGTGTTAAGCTCCGGCATTTTATTTTAACAACTGCTGAAAGCCCCATATCATTATATTTGTTACACAACATAGATACCCATGTCTTTATTCGCAACCATACTGCTACAGGCCGATACTACAGCCAATGCCATTACAGCTCCGCCTGAGAAAATATCTATATTTTATCTGCTATCAGAAGGCGGCATATTAATGTTCCCATTGTTGCTGTGCTCTATATTATTAGTATATGTATTTGTTGAGCGCCTGCAGGTAATACGAAAAGCATCTGAAGTAGACTCCAATTTCATGCAGCGCATACGCGAACAGATAATAGGCGGCGACCTGCAGGCAGCAAAGAACACAGCTAAAGTTGCCAACAGCCCTGTAGCACGCATGATAGAAAAAGGCCTCAGCCGCATTGGCAAACCCATCGACCATATAGAAAAGACCATGGAAAATGCCGGAAAATTGGAAGTATATCAACTGGAGAAAAACCTGTCGATACTTTCAACCATAGCGGGCATTGCACCAATGGTAGGCTTTCTGGGTACCATAGCAGGTATGATCATCCTGTTCTTCAACATACAGCACGAAGGATTTTCGCTGGAGGCTATAGCCGGTGGTATTTATACCAAAATGGTTACATCAGCCGTAGGTCTTATCATAGGCTTGCTATCTTATGTGGCGTATAATTACCTGAACGCGCAGATCAATAAGAACGTGAACAAGCTGGAGACAGCCTCATTTGAATTTCTTGATATTCTTCAGGAGCCAACCCGCTAAATGCTTTTTTTATGAACCTGAGAAAGCGTTTACGTGAAAATCCCGAGTCCCACAACTCAGCGCTGAACGATATACTGTTCATCCTGCTGCTGTTCTTTCTTATCATATCTACATTGGCCAACCCCAATGTCATCAAGCTTTCTATACCCAAAGCGCAAAGCGATACCAAGGCAAAGCAAACAGTGGTTGTTTCCATAGATGCCAGGCAGAAATTCTATGTAGGTACGAAAGCCACCAGCGAGGCAGACCTGAAAGAAGCCATAGAGCGTGTGGTGAACAAATCGCAGGATGCTGAGCCTACTGTAGTGATAAATGCTGACAAGCAGGCACGTGCAGAGGATATTGTTGCTGTAATGCGCGCTGCCCGTGCCTTGAAGCTGCGCACCGTACTGGCTGTAGATAAAGAAGGAAAATAACAAACTGGCTGCTTATTTTTGTTGGCAAAGCATAATATATCAGCTATTCCTCTTCCATATTAGATTCACCCATTGAATACCTGAAAGGTGTTGGCCCTCAGCGTGCATTAATGTTGCGCAAAGAGCTGGAGATATCTACTTATGAAGACCTGCTGTTCCATTTCCCTTACCGCTATGCCGACCGCACACAGATAACCAAGATAGGCGACATCAACCACCAAACCGACCAGGTGCAACTGGCTGGTACACTCATCAATATATTTGAAGAAGGCGTAGGCAGAAAGAAGCGCCTGGTAGCAACTTTGTATGATGATACTGGAAAAATAGAATTGCTGTGGTTTCAAGGTGCTGAATGGATGAAGAAAAGCCTGCGTGAGAATGAACGGTATATAGTATATGGCAAGGTGAGCACATTCAATGGTCTGCCCAATATAGCCCACCCCGAGATTGAGGCTATAAGTAGTGCTAAGAGTGGTATGCAACCAGTGTACCCAACTACAGAAAAATTGCGCGTTAAAGGCATCACCAATCGCTCTTTTGCCAAGATAACCCAACCATTGTTTGAAAAAATAGCACCGGGTGATATACCGGAAGTATTGCCATCTAATATCATCACTCAATACAAGCTGTGCAGCCGCTACCATGCTATCAAATGGATCCACTTCCCCGATACGGAAGAACACATGCAAGCTGCCCGCTACCGTATGAAATGGGAAGAGCTGTTTGCATCGCAGATAAAGATCGGCCAGCTACGCCAGCAACACACCATACAACCGGGCTGGATGTTTGATACCGTTGGTGATGGGTTCAACGATTTCTACCATAAGCACCTGCCCTTTCAACTAACAGGCGCTCAAAAACGTGTGCTGAAAGAAATACGAGTAGATACAGTAACGGGTAAACAAATGAACCGCCTGCTGCAAGGCGATGTGGGTAGCGGTAAAACAATAGTTGCTGTAATGTCGATGTTATTGGCAAGGGACAATGGCTTCCAGGCCTGCCTGATGGCACCAACGGAGATACTTGCACAGCAACATTACCAAAGCATAAAAGACCTGCTGGAGCCTATGGGTATACCCGTAGCCATACTAACAGGAACAGTTAAAGGCAAAGACCGTAAAGAAATATTAGCCGGTCTTGCAGATGGCACCATTCCATTTGCAGTAGGTACACACGCACTTATCGAAGATTCTGTAAAGTTCAAAAACCTTGGCCTTGCGGTAATAGATGAGCAGCACCGTTTCGGGGTTGGGCAACGCGCCCGCCTTTGGGCTAAAAATGAACGAGCGCCGCATGTACTGGTCATGACTGCCACACCCATACCCCGCACACTAGCCATGACCCTGTACGGAGATCTTGACGTGTCTGTACTGGATGAACTACCCCCCGGCCGCAAAGACATACAAACCGTACACCGAAACGAGCTGCGCCGCGCCAACGTGATGGAGTTCATCCGTAGCGAACTGGATAAAGGCAGGCAGGCATACATCGTTTACCCGCTTATTGAGGAATCGGAAAAGATGGACTATGAAAGCCTGATGGCCGGCTATGAACAGGTGAAGGTGTTCTTCCCTGAAGACAAATACAGAATAGCAATGGTACATGGCAGGCAGGAAGCGGCCTTGCGCCAGCGCAATATGGAACGCTTTATATCGGGCAATGCACAACTGCTGGTAGCCACTACGGTAATAGAGGTAGGCGTGAATGTACCCAATGCCAGCGTGATGCTGATAGAAAGCGCAGAGCGTTTCGGCCTCTCGCAACTGCACCAGCTACGTGGCCGCGTAGGCCGTGGTGCCGAGCAATCTTATTGCATACTGCTCACGGGTAACAAACTATCAGAAGAAAGCCGCAAGCGTATGCAGATCATGACATCTACCACCAACGGTTTCATCATTGCCGAGCAAGACCTTGCCATGCGCGGTCCAGGCGACCTCTCAGGTACTCAACAAAGTGGTGTATTGAAATTCAAGTTGGCGGATATAGTTGAGGATGCCGGCATACTGGAGCAAACGCGTATCGCCGCACAGCATCTATTAGCGGCTGATCCATCACTCACCCACCCTGCTCACCAACCGCTCCGCAATATATTGTTGAAAGGCACCAGTACGCAAAACAACTGGAGCAAGATCAGCTAGCCAATTGCTGTGCAGCAATGTAACCACTGCTCCACGCATTTTGGAAATTGAAGCCGCCTGTAATACCATCCACATCCATGATCTCTCCTGCAAAATATAACCCCGGCACCAGCTTGCTTTGCATCGTCAGCGGGTCTATCTCATTCAGGCTAATGCCGCCGCAGGTCACAAACTCTTCTTTAAAAGTAGTCTTGCCTTTTATAGCGTAACTATCGCGCAGCAGCATTTCTACCAGCTTATTTTGCGCAGCAGCGGGCAGGTCTCCCCAGCGGGTGTCATCTTTCACACCGCATTGCTGCATCATATACTCCCAAAGGCGCTTGGGTAAGTTGAAGGGATTTTTAGTATTAACCAAATGCTTACCCTGTTGTTGGCGCAGCTCGGTTATCTGCTCACGCAGCTCAGCTTCTTTTACATCATTCAGCCAGTTGATGCTGATGTTGAATTCATAATTACGCTCACTCAACTCCCTTGCCGCCCATGCCGATGTACGTAATACTACCGGACCACTCAATCCCCAATGCGTTATCAGTATCGGGCCTTGCTCGGTTATCTTAGTGCCTTGTATTTTGATGGTTACTTCCGGCACACTTACACCCATCAACTCTGTTATCGGATGCTTCGGCATATTGAATGTAAACAACGATGGCACGGGCGATTGTATGCTATGACCTAAGTCTTGCAGCCATTTATACTGCAATGCTTTAGGATAACCACCACATGCCACCAATACCTTATCAGCAACATAAGTACTACCATCACCAAAGTGTATAGTGAAGTTATTATCGTTCCGCTCTATCTGCTCTACCGATTTATGATACCGCACCTGCACTTGTTGCTTCATCATCTCCTGCCATATACAATCGATGATGGTTTGCGATTCATCGGTAACAGGAAACATTCGCCCATCATCTTCAGTCTTAAGCCTAACGCCACGCTCACCAAACCACGCTATCGTTTCTGTGGGACTGAATTCATACAACGTTCGCTTCAGCAATTGCTTGCCACGTGGGTAGCGTGTTATCAGTTCAGGCACATCAAAGCAGGCATGTGTGGTATTGCACCTGCCTCCGCCCGATACTTTTACTTTTTGTAGAGCCTTGCCGGTCTTCTCAAACACTACAACTTCCTGCCCTTCTTTGTAAGGGATATTAGCCGCAGCAAAGCAGCCGGCGGCACCTGCACCTATAATCGCTATCTTCACTTACTTATCTTTTACTAGCTTATTGGTCAGCTTTACTGCTTGCGGGATGATAAGGAATGCCGCTACATACGCAACAGGCGCCATCACCATCCATGTCCTGAGCATATAGATAAGCCAACCTTCTTTAAAACCATAGTTGCGCGCCATACCTACAAACGCCATGATGAGTGTCATAGGTACTACTACAAAGAAGGTATTGACTAACCTGAAATACTTTCTGCTCATGCCTGGTTTTGTTTCGATTTTATTTGAGCATCCGCTACTGCTATCGCTACCATATTCACGATCTGCCTTACCGTGCTACCCAATTGTAGTACATGTACAGGTTTCTTCAAGCCTATTAGTATTGGCCCAACAGCTTCAGCACCACCTACCTCTTGTAACAAGTGGTAAGCGATGTTACCCGCGGCAAGGTTAGGGAATATCAATGTATTTGGCGATTCATGCACCAGGTCAGAAAATGGATAGTTCTCCCTCAGCAGTTCTTTATTGAATGCTACGCCCGCCTGCAATTCGCCATCTATCACCATATCCGGGTGCATTTTCTTAATTTTTGCCACAGCATCACGCATCAGTATAGCCTCAGGTGAATGGCTGCTACCGAAGTTGGAATATGACAGCATCGCTATCCTCGGCTTCATATTGAAATTGCTTACAGCCTTAGCCGTCTGCAAGGTTATATCTATCAGTTCTTCTTCCGTTGGGTTGAAGTTGACCGTTGTATCGGCAAAGAACAGCGGCCCTTTCTTGGTAAGCATGATATACATACCCGCTACTTTCTTCGCGCCTTCTTCCAATCCTATTATCTCCAGCGCAGGGCGCAGTGTATTAGGGTACTGACGGGTAAGGCCTGATATCATTGCATCTGCCTCTCCGGTCTCTACCATCATACAACCAAAATACGGGCGCTCACGCATAATCTTCCTGGCCTCATATATGTTATAGCCACGGCGTTTGCGCTTCTCAAAAAATATAGAACCATATTCGTTACGCCTGTCTTGTTGCCTGTCGCTACGCGGGTCTATGATATGCACATCGTTCAGTTGTAGCCCATTATCGGCTATCAACTGGCGTATTTTATTTTCTTCGCCCAGGAGTATCGGTATAGCTATACCTTCGTCCTTTACTATCTGTGCAGCCTTCAGCACTTTCAGGTTCTCAGCTTCCGCAAATACTACACGTTTAGGCTCCTGCTTTGCTTTATTTATGATAAACCTCAACAGATTATCGTCAGAACCCAGGCGACGGTGAAGCTCGGTCTCATAACCTTCCCAATCGGTGATAGGATTCTTCGCCACCCCGCTATCTATAGCAGCCTTTGCAACTGCAGGCGATACGGTAGCCAGCAAGCGGGGATCTATCGGTTTAGGGATGATGTAGGTAGGGCCAAAATGCAGGCTGCGCTCATTATAGGCCACATTTACCATATCAGGCACCGGTTCTTTCGCAAGTGCGGCCAGGGCTTTCACTGCCGCCAGCTTCATCTCTTCGTTAATAGCTGTAGCACGTACATCCAGCGCACCACGGAAGATATATGGGAAGCCCAACACGTTATTTACCTGGTTAGGATAGTCGCTACGGCCTGTCGCCATAATAACATCTGGCCTTGCTTCCAGCGCATCTTCGTATGGTATCTCAGGGTCAGGGTTGGCCAATGCAAATACGATTGGTTTATCTGCCATGCTCTTCACCATATCTTTCGACAAAATATTGCCTTTCGACAAACCGATAAAAACATCAGCGCCGGCCATAGCATCCGCAAGGCTTATGCTATTACCTTCCTGAGCAAACAGTTGTTTGTATTCGTCCAGATCAGTGCGCGATTGAACTATCAGACCTTTGCTATCGAACATATACATGTTCTCAACACTGGCACCCAGCGCCAGGTATATCTTGCAGCAAGATATTGCTGAAGCTCCAGCACCGCTTATAACAAATTTTACTTTCGCAATGTCCTTACCAACCAACTCCAGCGCATTCAGCAATGCGGCACCAGAGATGATAGCCGTACCGTGCTGGTCATCGTGCATGATGGGGATATTCATCTCGGCTTTCAATCGTTTCTCTATCTCAAAGCACTCAGGCGCGGCGATATCTTCCAGGTTGATGCCACCAAATGTTGGCTCCAGCGCCTTCACTACAGTTACAAACTCTTCAATAGTTTTCGGCTTTACCTCTATATCAAATACATCTATATCAGCAAATATTTTGAACAGCAGTCCCTTTCCTTCCATCACCGGCTTCGATGCTTCAGCACCAATATCACCCAAACCAAGTACTGCCGTACCATTGCTGATAACGGCAACGAGATTACCCTTAGCTGTATATTTATAAACACTCTCAGGATTAGCTTCTATCTCCTTGCAGGGCTCGGCCACACCAGGTGAGTATGCTAGTGCAAGGTCGCGTTGTGTTTTTGTTTCTTTGGTCGGAATAACTTCTATCTTCCCCGGCCTGCCCTTCGCATGATATTCCAGCGCATCTTCTTTTCTTATCAGTTGTGCCATTGGTCGCTCTTTATAATAATAGCGACTAAGATACGAAAAACAGGGTGGATAAGTTATGCTGCCGCAGATGCCGATTGAGCATGTATGGCAGCCAGGGTATTAGTCAACTGAATGAAATGACGCTGCTTATGCGCTATCAGAAAACGGAATGTATCCCCCAGCTTTAGTTTAATGAATTTACTAATGCTTATCGGCACACGTATCCTGCCGATATCAGTACGCTCGGCTTTTTGCAGGTATTCAAGTAAGCTGTGGCAACCTGCAGTAAACTCAGCTATTACTTTTTTACTATCCAATTGCGCTACCGGCACATGGTCTTTAGGGGCATTCATCTTGTTGGCTACTTTACCTCCTGCCTTTGGCAACATCATATTAGTAAAATAGTTGCCAAACCATCCTGCTTTGAAAGTTTCGGCAGGCATTAACATGGTATTGCGCATCGCAGTATTGATGGCAGGCAGGTAAAACCGGTTGTAGCTGTTCAGGTGCTCCAGTATCTGTGCAATGCTCCATTTGCCGGGGGCCTGTTGTTGGTTGAGTTTTGCATCATCCAGCTTTACTTGTTCCAGCTGAGCCAGCAGGTTTTTCACATCCTGTCGCAGGCTATTCAGCAGTTCTTTACTATCAAACGTAGGCATATATTGTATTTACACTGCAAAGCTAGCTTCGGCATTCTTCGCAAATCTTGGTATAGACCAAGATTTTCTACTTCACCCTGGCTTGCGCCTTCTCCAAAGCCATTTTCAAATAGCCTTTCACCTCATCATTCAAGTCATCAATTTCATACATCCTGAAATAATGATTGTATTGCTGTGAGCCCGGCACCTGCGCTATACGGTGAAAACACAGGTTATCATCATGCGATTTATCGAAATACAGCGCTACCTCTATAAAATTCTTACCCAATCGATACACAGCTCCAAAGCGTACGCCTGCAGCAAATGATATCATCGTTTTTGCCGGGTGCAGATCAAATTCACCCAATGTCCTGAATGTATCCACGAAATGATGGAACAACATCACCGTATGGTCCGACTTGCCACTCAGAAAGTCCGACAAGGTTTTGTCGTTGCAAGAGTGCGTTTGATTGTCTTTGGTAAATTTCTGTTTACACTTGGGGCAGGTCCACATGGTATTAGATTTTAACGCTGGCCATCATCTTGCTAAACGTTGTTGGGTCTACACCAATATACGAAGCCAGGTATTTATGCGGTATCATGTTTAGCACCTGCGGACTGCGGCGCAACAGTGTAGTAAATTTTTCTTCTGCGGTAAAAGCCATCAGCTCAGTTTGCCGTTGTAGCGTACCTGCCAGCACACCCATCAATGCTACACGCACCCAGGTCTCTATGCTGCGGTGCTTTTCCATCAGCGTCATCATAGTATCATAGTGTATGCGCAGCAGCTTACTTTGCGTCAGCGTTTCAAGATGAAACTTAGAGGGTGTCTGCGTAAAGAAACTATCTATAACACCCGAAAAAGATGGTGCGTAGGAAAATACCAGCGTAGCCTCTTTATCACCATGCTGAAAGAATGCCCGTTGCACGCCATCCAGCACCAGGTAGAGGAATTTCTCGGTATCACCTGTGCGGGTGAGCATTTGCTTGCGCTTCACATCTATCTCCGTCCAGCATTGCGATAGCTCCTGCCATGCTTCGTCATCCAAAGCATGCACAGCAAATATCTGTTGATGTAAAATATCTAATGGCTCCAAAGCAGGCCTCAAGTTACGCCATTACCGATACCATTCCCAATGCTACTTTACCCAGTTCTTCATCGCCGGTTAGGGTCACTTTTTTCAATGCTTCCTCAGGCTTTATCCCTTTGCTGAACAAGCGCCATGCAGTATCAGGGTCTATCTCAATTTTGGCATTAGGTTCCAGGCGGGTATTCTGGCGCAGCACCCAGCCCTCATCGGTTTTATTGATATGCCATGCACCGCCCGTTTCACCCGTTACTAATACCTCCACACTAGTGCCCGTCGGTGAGTCCACATGCCTGTACGTTTGCGGTAGCCCGCACATAAAAGTTGATATGAATGGATAAAAATACTCCCGGTACATAATACCTTCTTCTTGCTTACCCACGGCATCGCGTATCTGCTGCTGGTGTATCCATTTCTCGGTATACTCCCGCGCTATATGAAACCAGTTCTTCGATATCTCCTCACCCGCCCATGCTACCGAGAACAATGCATCAGCCCATGGGTCCATCTTACTCAATACTTCATGATATTCTTTACCGGTGGTTTCCAGCATCTGTGTTAGTACTTGCGGACTTATTCTTTTGCAAGCCTGCACCCAATCAGCGTTCAGCCGGTTCAAATAATCTACCAGGTCGCCATATATTTTTATCTCGCCCGGTCTGTCTCCCTGGTAGCCATCCCGCACTATCGATAGTGTACGCACATTACCATCCAGCAGGTGCGCAGCAACATCCTTCACAGCCCACTTGCTGGCTATGGTTGGCTTCTGCCATTCTTCGGGTGTCAGCTCGTTCAGCAGGTTCACTAACTTCTTATCCAGCTCAGGAAAAAGGTGCAGTACTTCTATAGGTTCCACATGGTGTATCATACCTCAAATTTATAGCGATATTGTTGTTGCGTCTATATACTTCAGCGTGCGCAGGTCATCGGGTGCATAAGCACGCTCAGCAGGCAGCATTACATCCTTTATTTTTTTATCCAACACCAGTTGCTGCTGTGCTTTTACATAGTCAGTTATGTTCTCTATACGCTGTATCCATTCATTATTATATCGCTGCATCATCTTACCAGCCAGTCCTATCTTCACGGCTTTACGGTCGGTCTTATTACCATGCAGGTCGTGGTAGGCTTCCCACTGTAGCAGCACATCATTATCTGCATGGCCTTCTCTCCACACATTACCTATCTTATACAGTTTGCCATCATTCATGGTATATACTGCATGTTGCAGCATCTCTTCAAATCCTTCTTTGCTTATGGTTATGGCCAATACATTCTCTTGATTTTGCTTGTTGGCCCATCCTGAATAATACATCATCCACAAAAAGCTAGGCTTTAGCCAGGTAGTACGGTTAAAATCATAACTATCACCACCAAACTTCTGGTGCTTAAGCGCATACTCCGCTATCCTATCATTAAACGCCTGGTACACTACTACATGCGCTGCATTAAACTGGGCAATAATGAATTTGCCATCCGATGGCAGGTGCCGCTCGTGTTCTTCGTAAGATTCGTATATCAGCATTACAGCATTAAATATCGTATATTCATGTACATATTTCATGCCTGCCCGGGCACAGATTTTTTGTCGGTTCAGTAATAAAAGCATACGCATGGCAACAAATGATGGTATGATTCCTCCTCAGCAACATGGCGCTTCAAAAGATCTTGAACACAGCGAAACTATGTATGATGTTGATGATGCTGAGGAGCTCTTCCTTATCGCTAAAGAACGCCTGCTCAACATCAACCACTGGCAAGAATTAGCCGGCGAAGCAGGAGCAAAATTTACACTTTGCGATACGCATGGGCATGAGTTGCACCGCCATGCACACAATGGCGACCTCATCCGCATCAGCATACCCGGTCCGGGCAATGCCGCTGGCAGCGGGGATGATTGGGTGCTGATAGAAGCTATACAGTATGATGATTATCCTGATGAGAATGGAGAGTCGATAGCAATGATAGTAAGACCAACTTCAGCACCAACAAATAATAAAAATGCTACCGCCCACTTCTTCAACCAAGCTGCCACCAGCACGTTCATCATTCAACGTACAGACAATATTGTTACAGCACTATACAAAGGGAGAAATGAACAGCCCAACACGCACACCGGCAACATTGTAAACGATGCGCGCAATGCCCTGGTTGCAACAGGTGCTGTTATTGCTGGCTCAACCCTGCAATGGGGCAGCCTGCTGAAAGCTTTGCTGGCCATACCTGAGTAAGGCATAATATTTTAGATGTGTGTATTAAAACACGAAATAAATGCTCACCATTATGCAAGGCCTGCCCGATACTGTTGCAGGCATACACGCCCAGGGAAATGTTACTAAAGACGAACTGGATCATATACTGATACCTGCACTGGATGATCTAGTTGCACGTACAGGCGATATACGCTACCTGCTCGTGCTCGATACCGACCTCACCAACTGGGACATTGGCGCATGGCTCAGCGATGCCGCGGTAGGCATTAAGCACTTCACCAAATGGAAAAAGATAGCTGTGGTTACCGATAAAACAGTGGTACAAAAATTTACAGACCTCTTTAGCGCGGTAGTACCCGGTGATTCAAAAGGTTTTGAAATGAATGAACTGGAAGAAGCTAAGAAATGGGTAGCGGTCTAGTCGCGCACTAGCTTCTGCTGGTAAAACACATCGTTATTATCATCTGTAAGGCAGATGTTATAAATACCACTATGCAGATTGTTTACAGGAATTTCATTAGCTCCCGGTTGCAGCTCGCATGTCAGCTCTGTAATGCCTGTATAATTATCAGAGATCGTAGCATGCATTGGCTTATCCGTCTTATTGGTAATATAAATTTTGTTGCTCATAACGGTAATAGTTTTAAACGTGCCTGTGAAAATGAACTTGATTGTTCCTTTGCATGTAGATAAGGGCAAGGTAGCTATATTGGATTTGTAATCCTATACCCAATACCCGAAATTTTAAATATAATATTGTGCCATCAAACCCTCAGCTTTTACATGAGCGCCGGCGACTATATACAAGTTGAACTAAAACAAATAATACAGCAAACAGATAGTGTAAAAACGCTTGTGTTGCAACCTGTTACCCCTGCAGCAATCAGCTACAAAGCGGGACAATTCCTCACTTTTGCTTTTGCCCATAATGGTGATGATCTGCGCCGCTCTTATTCTTTTTCATCTTCGCCCGAAAGCGGCGATGAAATGGCGATAACTGTGAAACGTGTAGCTAATGGTATATTCTCGCGCAAGATGGTTGACACCGCAAAAACCGGACAGATATTCACAGTACTTAAGCCTTCGGGTTTGTTTGTTTTACCAGATAGCATTGAGGCTACCACCCACCTGGTATTTTTTGCAGCAGGCGTAGGTATCACACCTATATTCTCACTCATTAAAACAGCCCTCACCACCAGGCAAGGCATCCGCATTACGTTACTATACAGCAATCGCTCTGCATCCGATGCTGTGTTTTACGAAGAGCTGGGCCAATTGCAGCAGCTCCATCCCAATTTTCATATTATACATCTCTTCAGCACAGCACCCAACCTTAGCCGTGCACGCCTCAATAAAGAGCTGGTACCTGTGCTGCTGGCCGAAAACAACATTGACATCAGCAACAGCCTATTCTATATCTGCGGGCCATTTGCATATATGCGCATGGTGCTGCTTGCGCTTGAAGAAGCCGGCGTGCCTGTCACAGCCATCCGTAAAGAGAACTTCAATACCGATGTCATCACGCGTATACTACAGCCACCAGATACAGGCCCGCATGAAGTTACCATACTTCGCAAAGGGGGCACCTACCGCTTTTCCATGCAATACCCCGACACTATACTAAAAGCTGCTGCCCGCCACAACGTGTCGCTGCCCTACAGTTGCGAAAATGGTATCTGTGGCAGCTGCATGGCGCATTGCACCACGGGCCGTGTCTGGCACCGCAACAATGAGGTGCTTACCGATGCCGAGCTGCAAAAAGGCATGATCCTCACCTGCGTAGGCTACCCTATTGGCGGAAATATTACATTAGAATTATAACCAGCCCTATTTTTTCAGAAAAATTTTATGTATCCTTGTGTACTCAATTTCTTTTGACACAAAAGCGTATGAAAAAAGCCTTATTAATATTATTGCTGGCTATACCTGTAGTATCTATGACCTCTTGCACAAAATACTACAACTGCGAGTGTACCGACCATAAAGGTAAAGCTACCTTGCACACTGTTGAAGCCAAAGGAGTCATTCAGGCCGCCGAAAAATGCAAAACACAAGGCGAGCTCAGCAATTGCGTACTCAAATAATCCTCCTTTATACCATATTTCTAAACGCCTGTGCCCTGCACGGGCGTTTTTAGTTAATTAGCAGCTTACAAATTGCTGAAATCCGCATTTTTAGTAATTTTGCCCATTATTTTCTAAAATCTCAAAATGCCCATGCAGCGCATCTATTTCGATAATGCCGCCACCACTTCGCTCGATCCTGAAGTACTGGAAGTAATGATGCCCTACCTTACCGAAAAGTTTGGTAATCCGTCATCTATATATTCCTATGGCCGCGAAACCAAGATGGCTATCGAAGCAGCACGCAAAAGCGTAGCTAAGATCCTCAACTGCACCCCGGGCGAGATATTTTTTACTTCAGGAGGCACTGAAAGTACTAATACCGCCATCAACGCCGCCGTGCGCGATCTCGGTTGCAGGCATATTATCACATCGCCGCTGGAGCACCACGCTACCATGCACACGGTTGAGAATATGACCAAATACGGCCTGGCTACACACAGCCTGGTAAAAGTGGATGGCAAAGGTCATATCGACCTGGCCAACCTGGAAGAACTGCTGGCAGGTAGCAAAGAGAAAACACTGGTAACCCTGATGCACGCCAACAATGAGATTGGCAACCTGCTGAATGTAAAAGCAGTTAGCGAATTGTGCGAGAAATACAACGCCATATTCCATTGCGATATGGTGCAGACCATAGGCCATTACCCTATAGATATGCAAACCGTGAAGGTGCATTTTGCCAGCGCAGCGGGCCACAAATTTCATGGCCCTAAGGGCGTAGGTATACTTTATATTAATGCCGATGTGAAGATAAACCCCATGCTGGCAGGTGGTGCCCAGGAGCGCAATATGCGTGCCGGCACCGAAAACCTTTACGGCATAGTTGGCTTCGCCAAAGCACTGGAAATGGCTACCGAGCGTTACGAGCAGGATAGCAATTATATTAAAGAACTGAAAGACTACATGGCCGGCAAACTAATGGAGCAGTTTCCCGGTACTTCGTTCAATGGCGATAGCAACGGCAGCAGCCTGTATACCGTGCTGAACGTAGCCTTTCAACGCAACGATAAATCAGACATGCTGCTCTTCAACCTCGATATGGCGGGTATATGTGTAAGCGGCGGCAGCGCCTGTAGCAGCGGTGCCAATTCTGTTAGCCACGTAATAAAAGCTATCTACAACGGACAGAGTGCCAACATGGTGCCTATCCGTTTTTCTTTTTCACGCCACAACACAAAAGCCGAAGTAGATGCAGTGATTGAGAAACTGAAAGAACTGGTTTAAAGAAATAACACACATCATACAAAGCGCCTTTCAAAAAGGCGCTTTTTTATTTTACCCACCAATACCAACACATCATCCATTTTGTATATTCATGTGCAATAATCGTTTATACATAAATGGCCAACCTTAAAACCCAGGTAACAGATAGGAACCCTAGTCTCGATTCGCTACGCGGCATATTTGCCATCATTGTAGTGTACAGCCATGTCTCGCTTATCCGCTATTATTTCGGCCTGTCCGATGCTATTTTGCAACCTATGCTACTGCACCTGGGCCGTGTAGGTGTCACAGGCTTCTTTGTACTTAGCGGCTATCTTATTACGGTCAACCTCCTGAAAGCTAAAGATGCCGAAGGTGCTGTAGCTGGTAAAATGCGCAGCTTCTACCTCAAGCGCATCCTGCGTATATGGCCGTTATATTATGTCATGCTCCTACTGAGCATTTATGTATTTCCTCATATAGATGCATTAAAGTTTACGCTACCTCCCTATGTTACTGATGCACGTACTACACCTGGCGTATATGGCTATTATTATGCCCTGCTACCTATGGTGCCGCTCTCAAAAGTTATTGTATTACCCTTTGCTGAGCCGGGCTGGTCGATAGGCGTAGAGGAGATATTTTACCTGTGCATCCCCTTCCTGCTGTTCTTTACAGCATTCAAAAGAAATATGCTCCTGATATTATCGCTCATATTTATTTTGGCCAGGTTTTCATTAAGCACAGCCATAGCAGGAGAGTTTCAGCAATACCCCGTTACAACTTTTGTTTTCAACCTGCTCACCTATTGCCAGTTCGATTGTATACTGATCGGCTGTTATATCGGCAGCTTGTTTCACCAGGGCCATGCATGGCTAAAAAAGCTCACACTGCTGCATTTTTGGGGTGCATGGCTACTACTGATAGTTTGCATGGGCATGATGCAGCACCTCTCATACCAGTATTTCGATTTCGCTATTCTGTTCGCGGTTATCATCCTGTTCGCCGCTGTCAACTCTGGCACTTTCCTCAACAACAAAGTGCTTGCATTTATAGGTAAGATATCCTTTAGCCTCTATATGGTGCATGAGCTGGCCATAGTATTCCTCCACAACAATTCATTCTTTGCCGAACAGATAGACACCTATCCATTCCTTACACTCAACGTCATCATACCAGCCGCCACCATCCTGCTGGCAATCTTAAGCTACTATCTTATCGAGCGCCCATTCCTACTTATCAAAAGCAGGATCAGGTAGTTGTAAAAAACACTAAATAAATAGCAATAATTAAAAATAAAATTGTATTTTTGTATTTATAATTATTGCTTTGAACAAATACAAAGCGATCTCACGATAAGAACCTATAAAACCACGATCATGCAAACCTCATATATAACAATACCTGCCTACAGTCAGACATTAATCATCACACCGTGGCAAGGAGGGAAAGTGATTTCCGGAAAAATCGCCGCTGGGGAGAAGCTGGAATCTGACAAAAAACGCAACAAAATGCAACAATTGTCGTAAGCCGCTGGTTTTGGCTTTTCAGTTTTTACGTTTAACTTGACCACCATAATCTAACCCACATGGCTATCTTCTCCAAACTCGGCAAATACCAAAGCACAGGCCTCCTGCTCATGCGCGTAGGCGTAGGCGCAATGATGATACTGCACGGCTACCCAAAGATCATTGGCGGACCCGAGAAATGGACCAAACTGGGTGCCAATATGAAGTATTTCCACCTCACAGCCTACCCCGAGATATGGGGCTTCATGGCCGCTATGGCCGAGGGTGTAGGTGGCTTGCTGATGGTGCTAGGCTTCCTGTTCAGGCCCAGCTGCTTCTTCCTGCTATGTACTATGATTGTTGCGGCAGTAATGCATCTGGCCGAGGATGGAGTAAAAGATGCATCACACGCCATAGAACTGGGCTTCGTATTTCTGGGCCTATTCATACTTGGTCCTGGCAAATACTCTATAGACAAATCTTAAACACTCCCCTTTACGTATATCCTATCATGAAACTGACTTGCTGTATATCATGCCTATTGATAAGTGCCGGGTGCCTGGCCCAGCAAGCTATATCATTATCCCATCCAACGCCGGCGCTTATTCGCCCGGTCGAAAAGGATCACTATAAGAACAGTCTTGGATTCTTCTGTAAGAAGGAACTACAGTTGGAGCAAAAACTTAAGCTACCAATAAAATTGCGCGTAGGCAGTATAGAGCAATGTAATTACCTCGAGCAAAAGCCGGGATATAAGTTACCGGGGCATTAAGCCCTTGGCGTGGTGTAGGTTGGGAACTGTATCCTATTGCTGGCCCTGATAATGCCGCGGGTGATCGCAGTCGGTACATTCAAGGCAGCTTTGATGGCATCCAATATGTTATCACATATCATACTGCGCTTGTTATACTTGTCAGTTTTGGGGCTCACGAGGTAGGCATCATCTTCTGTCAGAGTATATATCACAGGTAGTTTGGTTAGTGATATGCGGCTCATCAGCCTACGGTAGATATTGGTGGTAGTGATATCGGGGCTGGCGCTGTTTATGTATACTACATCCGGCTTTATCTCGTCCACAAAAGCTTCGGCATTGTGTTGTTCGCAGGTATATACCAGAAATCCCCGCTCCTTCAGCATGTCAACCTCGGGAGCCAGATGGTTAGTATCATTACCCGTCAGCAGCAGTTTGATACGCATAAACAAAGATTTTTTTTGAATGTTATTTATGAAACGATACCAGTGTTGTAATAAGTTCCTTACAGTCGTGCAGCCTTACTGCCGCCGTGGTTATAAGCTGCTGTGTTATTTCCCTTTCTACATCAAAAAAGTATTTCATCGTAAACGTCAGTATTCCCATCATCGCGTTGCTACTCATAACCCCTGTTTTAAATGTTATTTCCCTTTTATTCTTTTTACTTACCATAAATAAAAGACCGTGCCAACCATACAAAAATCACCAACACATGCTAACTCGATGTTACGCGTACATTATTTATTTTTTAAGGTATGCTATTAGTCCCTATCTTTACGTTGAATGCCGGGCAGCTACTTTCTGAACACCCTCATATAAAACTTTGATTTTGAGGATTGCCCGTCGCTTTTCCTTATGGGGCTCGACATTATACTAACGTTGTTTCTCGTCTTACTAAATGGTTTTTTTGTAGCCGCCGAATTTGCTATCGTAAAGGTGCGCTCTTCCCAAATTGAGGTACGTGTTGACATCAACAAAAATCTGGCTGGAGCTGCACGTTCCATCGTCAGTAACCTGGATGCTTACCTTGCTGCCACGCAGCTCGGTATCACTCTTGCCAGTCTTGGCCTTGGTTGGGTGGGCGAAGATGTAATGTCAGAATTAATAATCAAGCTTTTCGGTGCACTCAATCTGCAGCTGTCAGATGCTGCGGCACATAAGGCAGCGCTGCCCGTGGCCTTCGCTGTTATCACAGTATTGCACATCGTATTTGGCGAGCTGGCACCTAAATCTCTGGCTATACGCTACCCTACATCTACCACTTTTGCTGTGGCCTGGCCGCTTAAAGTGTTCTACTTCATATTCCGTCCTTTCATCTGGATGCTGAATGGCTTTGCCAATCTCATCCTCAAGATCTTTGGTATTAAGCCTATACATGGCGCCGAGATACACAGCGAGGAAGAATTGAAAATGATCATTACCGAAAGCCAAGAAGGCGGTGCTATCGAGCAGACTGAACGTGAACTGATACAGAACGTCTTTGACTTTGATGACAGGCGCGTATGGGACATACAAACACTGCGTAAGAATATCACCGGTATACCTAACGATATGTCGCTGAAAGAAGCTATAGATTTTGCTATAAAAGAAGGCTATTCACGCTATCCTGTTTATGAAGAGTCTATAGACGAAATCAAAGGTTTCATCAATACCAAAGACCTGATGAAGACCATGATATCACCAAACCCACCTACTCTGTCATCGCTTATGCGTAAAGCATACTTCGTAACAGAGAACAAGAAAATAAAAGACCTCTTAAAAGAGCTTCAGTTGAAGCGACTGCAGATGGCGATTGTCACCAACGAGGTAGGTGAAGTATCGGGCATAGTGACAATGGAGGATATACTGGAAGAACTGGTAGGTGAGATACAGGATGAATACGATAATGAAAAGCCTTACGTTGAGAAGACATCACGTAATACCTACCTTGTAAGCGCGCACCATAAATTGTCTGACATCAACAAATACCTGCCATACCGTTTTGAAGAGAATGAGCACTATGAGACCTTGGCCGGTTATATAGCTGACGTTTACCCACAAGAACTCAAGGAGCAGGACAACCTGCGCATCAACCAATACGAGGCTACCATACTGAAAATGTACCGCAACTCTGCCGAACTGGTGGAGCTACGAATAGCAGAAGAGGAAGAAGCCTGATAAATTTATTTCAGCGCTACTTTCTTAACCGGTGTGAGGCGCTCAACCACATGATCTATAGGCTTTACAGTCTTAAGATAAGCATATATCGCTGCAAGATCAGCCTCTGTCATTTGCGCATACATTGTCCACGGCATAATGGAGTTGTTGTCTGTAGAATCTAATACAGGTGACTTGTAAGTAGAATCTGTATACATTTTAAACCTGCGTACAAACTGCTCGCTGCTCCATGCACCAATGCCCGTAGCATGCGGAGTAATGTTTGGCGTACGCTGGATGCCCCATGGCAGATCAAATGCACGGCCACCGCCAAACTCTGTACCTGCTATCAATTGCGCTTTGTCATCTACTTTGGTATGGCATTCGACGCAACCAGCCATAGTTACCAAGTATTTGCCATACTCAACAGTATTATTTGCATCCGGCCTTCTTGTAGGGCTGGATTTATGAGGAATGGTATTAATAATAATGCTGAAAGGAAAATCAGATTTAGAAGCCGGATTATCTTTATTGATGGACGGCAGCGTGCGTATATAGGCAATTATATCTTTAATATCTTCAGGATCAACCTGACCATAGTAATGATAAGGCATGAGTGGGAAAAGGGCATCTCCAGCTTTGTTTACACCAGTAGTAATAGCTCTGAATATTTCACCATCAGTCCAGTTACCCAAATTATAAGAAGTTATATTACGAGAGTAATATACGCCAGGGAAACCCAGTTTCTGGTCGAATAACTCGCCGCCCTGGCCTAAAGTACCGGGAGTTATAGGCCCAGAGAATTGGGTCCAGTCGCGCTTTGAGTGGCAATCCATACATACTGCTACTGCATTAGCAAGATAACGCCCATGCTCTATGCGCTCAGGCGTCGACACTACTTTCATATCCTGTGCATCGCCTACATTGGGCAAGAATATGAGCACATAACCCATACCACATAACACTAATATTAATACAACAAGAATAATACGACCTATCCATTTAAAGGCCTTTTTCATATAGTAAGGATTTGCGATAAAACTAATATCTCAATATGTATCGTCATAATTTTTAATGAGATTTTTTTGCACAGATATGAATTTCGCATGTAAACAAATAGTTTTACCATCAAATCCTCTCATTATGATACGCGCTTTGCTGAATGATAAACCGACTAAGCTATTCATATTCATGGCTTCCTTCTTTGTTGCCAATGCATTGATAGCTGAGTGTATAGGTGGTAAACTCTTCTCACTTGAGCTATTGCTTGGTATGGAGCCTAAACCATTCTCGCTGCTTGGCGAGGCAGGGCTCACCTATACCCTTACCTGCGGGGTACTGCTATGGCCGCTTGAGTTTGTGATGACGGACATAGTAAATGAATATTACGGCCCCAAGGCTGTAAAACGTATATCATACATAGCAGTTGCCATTATCAGCTATGCTTTTATTATGTTTTACTTTGCCATCAGTGTACCTGCTGAACAATCATTTTGGATAGGTAGCCAGAAGGAAGCCGGCATACCCGATATGCAGGTAGCATTTAGTGGTATATTTGGACAAGGCATGTGGATAATTGTTGGCAGCCTTGTTGCATTTCTGGTGAGCCAGATATTGGATGTGTGGGTATTCCATAAAATCAAAAAGGCTACAGGTGAACGCAAAGTTTGGCTAAGAGCAACCGGATCAACACTAGTATCACAGTTCGTAGACAGCTTTATCGTGCTTTTTATCGCATTTAAGGTAGGTAAAGACTGGAGTTGGCAACGCGTACTGGCGATAAGCCTCGTAAACTATTCTTATAAGGCCACAATGGCTTTGATCCTTACCCCGGTTATCTATTTCGTAGAAAACCGTATAGACGCCTATCTGGGCAGCGAAACCAGCCGCCAGATGAAGGCATCTGCAATGGGCAATGAATAAAAGAAAAAACCTCCTGAGAACAGGAGGTTAAACTTTCAGGGTTTAAGGTGATATTCTTTTAGCGAGCCTTTGCGGGACGGTTTTTGTTGCTGCTGAACCTATAGTTAAGGTTAAGCTGTAGCGAAGGCGAACTATATAATTCTTTAGAAACTTTTTTTGCACCTGTTGTTTTAGCATTATCAGCAAGATTTTGCGTCATACGCATATCTAGTTTGAATGCAGGTGATATCTGGTATGCAGCACCTATCAGGTATCCAAGGCTTGTCCTGGCTTTGAAATCTGACTCGCTGAGCGTTGGAGCACCCGAAAGACGTTCCCTGGTTGGCTCTATCTCAGCCGCAGTTAGCGGTGCAGTATATTCTTCTTTATTTATCGGAGTAGCATCTACGCCCGCAATATTAAAGTTGTAGGCAAGATTGACACCACCCAGGAAGTTGAAACGTTTTACTGAGTAATTGATTGCTATTGGCAATTCCAGGCTGCTAATAGTAGAATACTTAATAGTGTTTTCAACATTTATGTATTTATAAACGGTACCACCATTTACAAAACCATAAGGCACAGGATTAATGGTATACTCATCTACCAAGCGCGAATCTTTTTTGAAGCGCTGCATATACTTAAGCTCAGATAAGATACCCCATCTGTCGTTGAGACTGAGCATACCCGTAACTCCGAACTGAAAACCAGATGTACCATTATTGCCTAAACTTGTATTGCCACCTAATATCAGGCCGGGATAGAACCTCACTGTACCCATATTGGTTTTGGCATTTTGCATCATCTGCTCAAACCTGCGGGCTTTAGCATAATGATTTTTGCTTTCTACCTTAAAGTTGGCCAGTGGAACAAGTTTTTCCTCATTGTTAGCTGCTTCGCTACTAGCTATAGCCGAAGAATTAGGTATCATAGATACATCAGCAGGTACAGCGTTGCTGCTCAGGGTATTATTAGCCAGCATCATCGCAGGCTCGTTCGATGCCCATTCAACTTTACCTGTAGCTACGGTATCTTTTCTCCAACCAGCTACACGATCGTAAGTTTCTTTAGTTTCTACTTTATCGATCAGCTGTTTATTTGTTTGCTGTGGGGTATTTGTTTTACCTCCACCAGCTGTAGTACCAGTACCTGAAGTATTTGCAGGATTTTGTGTGTTGGTATTTTTTGCCGTGCTACCTATACCATTTTGCACTACAGGCTTATCTGCACCAGGCAAGTTGATACCGGCTTTTGCACCCGATGCAAAATTGCGTTCAGCAGCAGTATTTTTTGCAACTTCAGTAGCAGGCTGCTGTGTGACAGGCGATTGTTTGGTTGTGTTGTTATTGTTAGCAGTAATTACCGGTTTGTCAGCAGGTGTAGATGAAGCTATTGCTTTAGCTGCAGTATGCTTATTATTATCTACCAATACATTATCATGTGTATTTGCAGCAGTCTTCTGAGCACTTGTGCCTGATGTATTTGCTAACGCTTGCCCTTGCTGTTTAGCCGTGGTATTACCCGTATTTTTAGATGCTTCGCTGTTGTGCTTGGCGTTGTTGGCAGCAACAGACGTAGCCGTTATGTTGTTATTATTGTCTTTATTAGGGTTTGATTGATTATCGGTTGCAGGTGTGGCCGTTTGTTTGCCTTCCTGAATGGTGTTTCCGGTAGTTGTAGTTGTGTTATTGATTGATGTTGCAGGTGTGGCTGGACTTGCGTTATTCATGGCAAGAGCATTGCCTGCGTTGGTATTTGCGGCACGCACAGCAGTTTGCGCAGTAGCGTCATCGCTTCTGTAGCTGGTAGCTACCTGATAACTACCTATGCTAACAGTAGCCAGCAATGCCAACCCTGCCAGATAACCGAACATACGGCGCCAGTTGAAGGCAGCACCCGGTACGGGCACGTTTGCCACCGGCATCTGCTGATCCAGCAGCTCCCGCATCTGCAGCCACGCACCGGGGCGTTGACGCTCCTCGCCATAAGGGAGGCGTTGCTTTAGCAGGTCATCAATATTTATCATGTTTTTATCCATCTGGATAAAATTTATTTTTTATAATGTAATTGTAGTCTCTCTATCTTATCCTTCAAAACCCGTCTTCCTTCCGAGAGGTGCCATTTTGAAGTTCCCTCACTTATATCCAGCATTTTCCCTATTTCTTTATGAGAAAAGCCTTCTAAAACATACATGTTGAAAACAGCCCTTGTAGCTTCCGGCAGACTCTGCACCAGCTCCATCAGCTGATTGTAGTACATCCTGTCCGCATGGTCTTTATGCACATACTGGTCTTTTTCCACCAGCAATATCTTTTCAGAATAACGTACGTTTTGCTTTACGTAGTCTGAAACAGCATGAAAAACTATTTTCCTCAACCAGCCTTCGAAAGAACCTTGAAACGTATACTGCTCAATTTTTTGAAACGCCCTTAGAAAACCGTTATTCAATACTTCTTCTGCCTGCATTTCCTGATCTATATACCTTCTAACCACCCCCATCATCCTGCCATAGAACATAGTGTACAGCTTTTCCTGAGCAGCACGTTCATTTCTTGCGCAGCCCTGTATGAGTTCATCTAACTCACTTGTTTGTCCTGGTACACTATATGCCAATGCTATGGGCAACTAACGGGCAGTTTAAAAAGCTCAATATATAAGACTGATTGTCTTATTAATGGGTTGGGTTGCTGCCGTCTATTTTTATGAGATTAACAATTATTTTATCTGGCTAATATACTGTCTGTTGGGCAGATAACGTAAAAATCACAGGTTTTTAGCTATTTGGAGCCCATTAAATAATAAATATATTATATTTTATTTTTCACCAATCAACTTATCCAATGTCGTTTGCGCCAATGGATGGTAGTTCATACGGTATTTATGGTAGATGCTTTTAGCCATTTGCTGTTTACCACTGGCCATCATTTCTTCGTATACAGGCTCAAGAAACTTACGACGACCAACTTTGCTGAGAAATTCATCCATTTTAGGGTATGCAGCCTCATAACCGGAGGCAACTGCCATTGTAAACCAAAGATCAGCTATCTCGCTATTGCCGCTATTGGTAAAATGGAACTGCTCATCAAGTTCTTTCATTTTGCCTACACCAAGTGGCTTTGGCATTTTGCGCAGAAAGTGCAGCCATTCGTGGGTAGTCCAGCCTGTGGTATTAAGCCTGTTGGCCGGCATATCTTTTAGAAATGATGCGCGCACCTCATCAACTTTTGTAAAACGTGCCATATCAGCACGTGGTGCATTCTCCGGTATGCCTGGTCCATACACCCATGCATCAATGTTAAGTTTACGAGCTAGTGCGCTATCGCCTTTTATCAGGTTGGCATTCAGATAATCGAGAAACTGCTCTGTGGTAATCGTTTTGAAAGCATGCTCTTCGAAATATTTATTCAGAAAAGCATCCATTTTCTCGCGGCCAACATTCTTTTCTATAAGGCAAAGGAACAGTGCGCCTTTCTCATAAGCGATATCAGTAAGTCCGTCATCCGGGTCGCGGCCAGTGAGGTCCAGTTTCAGATGCGTGTTTTTGCTGTCTTTACCTAAATCATTCACTTCTTTCTCAAGGTCTTGATAGCCCAGCTCCCAAAGCATATCCGCATAACTCTTATCTGTCATTGCTTCGGTAAGCCTACGCTCGAAATACACAGTAAAACCTTCGTTCAGCCAGAAATCGTTCCATGTAGCATTGGTTACAAGGTTACCGCTCCAGTTGTGCGCCAACTCGTGTGCAATAAGATTTACTAGTGAGCGGTCGCCAGATATAATTGTTGGTGTACAGAATGTAAGTTTGGGATTTTCCATACCACCTATTGGAAAGCCCGGCGGAAGCACCAGCATATCGTACCTGCCCCATCGGTAAGGGCCATATAGCTTCTCAGCGGTTGACACCATACTACCTACTTCTCCAAACTCATAATGGGCCTTATCGAGCATATTAGGCTCAGCATACACGCCTGTGCGGCTGTCGATAGCTTTGAACCGGATATCACCAACAGCTAGGGCCATCAAATAGGCAGGCACAGGCATCTCCATTTTGAAATGATAAATACCACTATCACTTAGCTGTTGCGGATTTTCGGCACTCATTAGTGCCATTAAACCTTTAGGAACAGTAACACGGGCATTGTATGTATAACGTATGCCCGGGCCATCGCCACAGGGTATCCAAGAGCGGGCATAGATGGACTCCGACTGAGTATAGAGAAAAGGGTTTGTTTTACCTAATGTCTGTTGCGGCTGCAACCATTGCAATGCGGTTGCCTTGGCACCGCTGCTATAGTACACCTTTACCTGCTTTGTATTAGCATCAACAGGTATTTGCAAAGCGCTACCAAGATGCTCTACAAAAGCGGCCAAAGAAAAAGCTACTTTATTACCATCGGCAATCACACTATCTATAGTAAGGTCGTATGTATCCAGCTTTAGCGTTTTTAAACCATACTTATTATCAATGTCCCATACGGCACTACCGGATATTTTCTTCTGCTGAAAATCCACCTTTATATCAAGGTCAAGATGCTTCAATGTAATACTATCGGCATTGGATTGTGTATGCAGATCTTTCGCTACAATTTTTGCAGGTTCTGAATTTTTATTGTCTTTATTGAAAGCACCTTCTTTACATGCAGTAAAAGCAGAAACTGCTACTGCAAAAGCACATATTTTTTTCAACATATTGTACAAGTATTATTTTAGTCGTCTTCGCCTTTGGCTATCACCTGCCAGTTAGTATTAAGGCAGCTATCCCATACCAGCCAAAGGAAAATAGAAGACAATATTATAAACAAGGTCTTTAACCACCAGAATACGCTGAGAAAATAGTGTGCAAAGCCCATAGCAGCTATCAATATCATTGTTAGCAAGCCCCTGAAAAAGCCTTTCATTCCGGCGTTCTTCATCTGCTCTTTTTGCGAGAAGGGAAAGCTGCGGTTGGTAGTACGCATAACACAAACTGTGAACACAGTAACATTTACGGTAGCTAGTATAATATCTATAATCGCATCAGCACCCCAGATATATAGAACTATTGACCCAATAAAGAAAAGAAACGGCAAACAATATCTTAACCAAAGTGCCTTGAACGCACCAGCCAGCACATGGCCGGGCACATCTACCGGTGCGGAATAGTATATCCATGCAGCTTTATACTGATCTGAAATTGTAACATAATTAAGTGCCTGCATCATGGCAAATGCTGACATATATAGCAGGAACAAATGGATCTTTGTTTGCGGCAGAGCTGCTACAACCTGCTTAAGGGGTTCATCATTCAGCAACAGCATATACACAAAATATATTGGCACATAAGCAAAAGCAGGGTATACTTTCATTTTAAAAGAACGGCTTCGTGATGTTTGCCACCATGCCATCATAAAACCAGCTTTACCAGCATCTGTTTTAACAAAGATATTGGCAAGCTTACCTGCGAGATTGCCCTTGCTACGTTTGCCAACTTTGGGCTGGTGCAACTCATGCACCTCTACCCCATCAATTGCCGCTATCTTACGGCCAAAGCTAGGCGCCAGAAACTTAACCGTAAACCACAAACAAAAAACAGGAAATACAAATGCCAAAGCAGCCAACCACATAGTGCCGGGTAGTACCGCCTCATAACCTAGCCAACTCCAGCAAGCAGCCAGCCAATATGGTGGAGTGAAACGTATCCACGCATACTGATGGATATCTAGGTTTTGCACTGCAGAGCTTCGCGATATACCCTGCATCAGGTTGTAAAAAATGATGATAAAGATGGTGAATGCTATCTGGAAACCACCAATGATATTTTTAAAGCGTTCGGGTTTGGATATTTTGAGAATAAGCAGATAGATACCATTCACCAGAAATAGCGAGATGAATGTCATCAACAATATTGTGCATGGAAATAAAATAGCTGTAGGCCAGCCATGCGACATTGTTAAAACCACCCAACCAGGTAAAGACATGGGCAATACCGTACGCAACAAATAAATAAACACATACAAATTCCTTGAAAGGAAAATTGTACTGTCATTTACCGGCCTCGGCACGAGTATGTATTTATCAGAAGAATCAATAATAACGTTGGAGAAATCGGTAATAAGTGAAAACGTAAGTAAGAACAAGAATATGGTAAAGTAACCATACATGGCCACTATCGTATCGGTAAAGATGAAAAGCGGGAACGTATAGAGCAAGCCTGTCACAGCATAGATCAGCATATTGAGTAATGTACTGTAGTTATAAGACTTACCCTCCTTAGCCTTACGATATGCTATAGGTTTTCGATCATCCATTTTCAGCTTTGCCAAAAGGATGGCTTTTAGCTGCTCGGTATCGGCACCCATAGACCGCCAAATACCTGACATGGACATCACTAATGCTAAAAAGAACTTATTCATGAGTAATAGGTGGTTGTGAAGACCTGTCGTTGATAGCGGAAGCAAAGCTATCTGCTTTGCTGCTGGCATTGCCGGCATCTGTAAGCCTTGCGAATATCTGCTCGAGAGAGTTACCTGTTCCGTCTTTTAGTTCTGCCATAGTTGCGTTGGCAACAATTCTTCCTTTATCTATAAGTACTACCCTATCCGATACTTTTTCTACCACATCCATCATATGCGAGCAGTAAAATATCGTTTTGCCCTCTTGTTTCAATACTTGCAAAAGCTCTTTTACAAGAATTACAGCATTTGCATCAAGCCCCGAAAGTGGCTCATCAAGAATAACAATTGAAGGATTATGCAACAGCCCTGAGGTGAGCAGCACTTTTTGCCTCATACCTTTCGAAAAACTGTCCATGCGTTGATCGATATTGGGCAACAGGCCAAATTCTGCTAACATTCGCTCAGATCTCTCGTTAATCACATGATCTTCAAGATGATATAACTTTCCTATAAAGCTTAAATACTCTCTTGGCGTTAACAGATCATACAATTCAGCCAACTCGGGTATGTATCCAATGCTGCGCTTTATCTCCATCAAATTTTCCTTCAACAGCTTACCCGCCACAATCACTTCACCGGTGTAATCCTGAATAATACCGGTTAAAACCTTTACGGTAGTAGACTTGCCGGCTCCATTCGGCCCTATATAGCCAATTATTTGCCCCGGATAAATGTCAAGATTTATTTCCCTTAACACTTGTTTTTCACCATAATTCTTTGATAAATTACGAATGGTTATAATTGGTTGCATTAAAAAAATATTTGTATGTTTTTTTATTTAGCTTGCACGTAAAGTAAGTATTATCAATGATAATTACTGAAACACATACACATTAAATTATTAAACAATACAATAGATACTAATGGGCAAATACCACATATTATTAACTAAATATTATTATTTGCTTAAAAAATGTGGATATCCTCTTTCTATCTACACCCCAACCCTTTTTAAAATGTAAATGTCTTTATATAAAGTACTGGTCGTTTTACCATAAAACCCGTTTAATAGCGCCCGGTACAAATTCCGTAACCTAAACCAACCTTTAAAATGAAAAAGTTTACAGCGCAATTATTAGCATGTATGGCTTTGATTTGCCTCAGTATGGTGCCTTACAAGGCAAGCGCTACCCACGCAGCGGGTGGTGAGGTCATCTATGAGCACATCAGCGATTCAACCTACAGGTTCTTCCTGAAGTTCTATCGAGACTGTACAGGTACTACCCAACCTGGTGCAGCGTCAATATGCTTTTATAACCCCTGTACCAATGCAAGGTATGATGTAAATGCCCCACTGTACAGCGGCTTGCTGCCCGGTGGCCAGCAGAATGGTTCTCCGGTTTCCCCCGGTTGTTCTGGTTATAAAACCAACTGTGACCCACCACCTTATCAGTTTAACCCGCCACCACCAGGCTATAGGGAATGGTGGTATGCCACTGCACCACATACTTTGGTTGGCAAATGTGACTCTTGGCGTTTTGGTTATTCGCTGAGTGCGCGTAACTCTTCAAATAACCTGCAAGGACAAGACCAATTCTATGTAGAAACAACTTTTAATAACGCATTTGCCGGAGACACAAACTCTTCTCCATACTTTTCAATTAAGCCAGTTCCATACTGCTGTCTGAATGTACCCTTCAGTTACAACAATGGCGCTGTGGATCCGGATGGCGACTCGCTGAGCAATGAGATGATGCAGCCATTAAGAAATACAATATGCAATACAGCTCATAACGTTGTACCTTGGAATAACCCTGTGACTACACCGGGCTGGTCGAATTTTAGTGTTCCATTTAACCCATTGCAGACAAATAATGGTTTCAATATATCTGCAATAACAGGGCAAATGACCTTCACTCCATTAGAAGCCGGGCCTAGCACTCTTACTATTCGTACATGGGAATGGAGGCGTGGTACTAAAATAGGATCTATCATGCGTGATGTGCAAGTGCAGGTATTAACTACTTGTAACTTTACTCCGGTTCCTCCACCACAGCCGGGCAACCCTGGTTCTTCAACCAGCCTCGTGAATAATACAGCTATTGGCTGTGTAGGCGATCAGATAGCTTTCACTTTCAACTTTACGTCTCCCGACCCGGCAGCCATATTGATCGGAAAAGACAACCACCTAAGCATAAACCAATTAGCCACAGCAAATGTTACTTACGCTGGGCAACGTACGGCTAGTGTTACCGGTACATTCAACTGGGTTGCAACTGCCCCAGGTACATATAACCTGATCGTAACTGCAGTAGATTCTACCTGTCTTCCTCCGGGCATCATGTACAATTACAATAATAACATCACCATTATTATACACCCTAACATTGAAGCATTTGGAGATACGAGCATTTGCCCTGGCGACCCTGCTCAATTGCGTGCTATTGGCGGCGGTGGCGGATATACATGGTCTGAATTGCCAGGATACACCCCGTCTCTTTTGACAAATACGGGTACTCCGGTAATTGCTACACCATTTGCAACTACTAAATATGAAGTTACATCAACCGTTACTGCTAAATGTACACGCAGCAGGGATACAGTTACTGTTACCATGTTACCTACAGCATCATTTCAGAATATGCCTGACATGCTTACATGTCCTGGTGTTCCTGTAACGCTTGATCCTCAGATTGTTCAGGACCCGGGTGTTAC
>Ga0065704_10000221_pt1 | contig 134976 bp, 126 predicted proteins | sample SwiRhicommuniRL2_FD_59091 | JGI IMG/M metagenome (GOLD analysis project Ga0065704, IMG submission 59091) | Switchgrass rhizosphere bacterial communities from Rose Lake, Michigan, USA - RL2 v2 (version 2) | ecosystem: Host-associated > Plants > Roots > Rhizosphere > Soil | place: East Lansing, MI | reverse complement strand
AAATTTAGTTTGATAAATAAAAAGAATTAAACCAGCCCATTAAAAGCTTTTAAATTTAAGCTTATCTTATCTATCCAAGGAATAGCGCATTAAGGTGCGCTATTTTTTTTTTTGTAAATTGGTCTCCTAATTTAGTTAAGCTCTTCAAGGATTAAATTGTAAATAAAAAGTTTAAGACTTTACTCTGGCTTGGTGGTTTAAGGTATATTAAGTTAACGTAAACCAATTTTATGAATTCCCATTTTATTATAGAAGGTATATCATGCGAAACATCAATATAAAGGAGAGACTATAATAATTAGAGGGATCAAATTTGTAATGGAATTCTAAGCTGAGTTTTACTCTCCAAAATTGTGATTTAAGAATAAAATATTATATTTTTTTGACTAATATTGCTTTGAATAAAAGTTAGGCATTTTATCGCCTTTTAATATTATTCGTAACATTTGTATTATGGAAATTAGCATACGACTTATTTCGGGTGAGGAAATTAGCCTTAAGACTTTAAATTTTGTTGATAACATAGAGGAAGAAAACATTTATAGACTTGTTCCTCTTAAGGGTGGAAAAGTATACTTAAAGCTGGAATTGAAAGATAATCAATTTATTATCCTTGAGAGGGCCAATGACGTTGATGAGGATGATGAGGTATTGAAGGAAAAACTCGAGGAATTATTAATTTCCATTAACCCCTTAAAGGCATCGTTAGGAACTGAAGATAATGAGGTAGAAGAAAGTGATGAAACGCCTTATGATCCTGAGAAAATTAGGGTAGATACTAAGCCATTTTCATTACGGCAGATCTATGACATGATTAAGGCTGACGATATTGACTTGTCACCTGATTTTCAGAGAAATCTAGTTTGGAACAACCTACGTAAATCTCGCCTGATTGAGTCGATACTGTTAAGAATTCCACTTCCAATATTTTATTTTGCTCAGGATGAGGAAGGAAAGATATCTGTCGTGGATGGCTTGCAACGATTAAGTACAATACTTGAATTTATGGATAACGGCTTTGCACTTAGCAATTTGGAATACCTGGAAGAAAAATGCGGTGGTCGTTATTTCAGACATGATAATCCTGATAAAGCTCTCGAAGCCAAATATGTAAGATGGTTCAATATGACACAAATTACTGTGAATGTAATTGATCCATCTTCGCCGTTTAAATTAAAATACGATATTTTTCGACGAATAAATACCGGAGGACAACCACTTAATGCCCAAGAAATTAGAAATTGTCTTGCTAGCACAAACCTGAGAATGGCTTTAAGAACGATGGCAAACCTTGAGAGCTTTAAGAAAGCTACTGGCTGGAGCATTAAGGATGTAAGAATGGAATCTCAAGAATTAGCATTAAGGTATATACTGTTCTATAGAAAATATATTGCTGACAAAACACTTAATAATTACAGTGGTAATATAGAATCTGAATTAAACACTCTTACCGAAACGCTTAATAAAGAAAAAGGATATGATTATTCAACAATCATTGAATCCTATGATAATGCGATGAAAAATGCTGACCATTTATTCGGTATTTATAGCTTTAGAAAATGTTCAATCGAACATCTTAAACCTGGTGCTCGAAGACAGTTAATAAATAAAGCCTTGTTTGTGAGCTGGTCAGTACTACTTAGTCAATTTGAAAATAACCTTATAGTTCAACAGTTTTCAAAGAACCAATTCGCCGTACCACTTGCAACTGAGATAAGTAACGATAACGAGTTATTGAACTTCCTTACTTATAGTACTAACTCAAAGGCCAATATCCAAGCTGCATTTAAAGCTGCAGAAAAAATTATAGAAAAAAATCCTTTGTTGCTATGATGAACCAACTTAAGATAAGGAATTTTAAATGTTTTGTTAGTCAAGAGGTTGAAATTAGGCAACTAACAATAATGGCTGGTGCAAATGGTTATGGGAAGAGTACAGCTATTCAAGCAATATTATACTTGAGAAATAGTATTGAAATTTTAGGCCGAATGTTTGATGACTATTATGTCTTAGAAAGTCCCCAAATAGAAAAAGAAATTCCGCTTAATGATAATTATCTTCTTTCTCTTGGTAATAGCAGTTACGTTATAAACCGTAATGAAAGCCATGATAAGATTATTCTATCAATGCAGTACGACGAGAAAGATGTTTTTATAAAATTTATCGCGGATAGTTTTGAACCAAAGCTTCATTTAACAGCTGCTGAATGTTCCGGCTTTGTAGCTGCTGAATTTCCTATTTTAAAAAAGGAATTTTACTATCTCAATGCGGAAAGAATAGGTCCACGGTTAAATCAAAAAATTCAATTTTTTAGTTATCCTCATGCTGGATGGCAGGGTGAATTTGTAGCACAGCTTATTTCTGAACGAAGTGGGTATATGCATGTTGAGGCCGAACGTTTATATCCTGAAACAAGTAATCCAGGAATTGAATTTCAAGTAAACGAATGGCTTAACTACATAATACCAGGAGTAAGAATATCTGTAAAGCTTAGTCCAGAAACCTTTACAGCCCAAATTCAAATCGAAAACGCTTATACAAAAGGCGACCCTACTCTTGCAACAAATATTGGTTTTGGGATTAGTTATGTATTGCCAATTATAGCTACTGGACTGATAGCTAAAAAAGGAAGTTACTTCCTACTTGAGAATCCTGAAGCTCATTTACATCCTTCTGCACAATCAAAAATCGGAAACTTTCTTGCAATGGTTTCAAATTCAGGCGTAAATGTTATAATTGAAACTCATAGTGACCATGTTATTAATGGAATTCAAATAGCCGTTGCGGAGAAAAAAATTGATAATAGTTTGGTAGCAATTAATTTTTTTGACCATGATTCAGTAAACAATCAGCCCAATATTACAACCATTAATATAACTCCTAAAGGAGAACTTACAAGTTGGCCTTCGGGTTTTTTTGATCAGAGCCAAATAGATTATTCACAATTAATCAGACTCCGGAAAAATGTTTAATTATTATGTATTCAATCCTAGTTATTATAAAGTTGAAACACAGTTGATTGAGCAAAATCTTGTGAGTTTAAATGAGATCGCTATAAATAACAGAGATGAGTGGGATTTATTTTTATTTCATAATTCCTTTTATGAAGTTCAGGCACAAGATGGATTAATTGTTGAAGTCATATTTTCAAAGCTTGTCGATGAACAGTTTAGCAACACCGTTCTTCCAAGACTTCTTCAAACGATGACATCTATTGATTCAGAAATTGAAGATTTTAAAATATTTGATGACTCTTATAAACTTTATAATGCCTTTTTTGGTGTAAATTTTAGTGGTGTCGAAGAAAAGGAAAGATGTATTGTAGACCTTGAATCATATAAGGAATTCAGGGACGAAAAGGTTCGTGATGTTGATGCAAATTCATTTTGGGAAAGGCGAGAACAACTATTCAAAAATATCATTTTTTGCAAAGAAGTGAAAAACAATCTTCACCAAATCGGTGGAACATATCTATCACAGATTATAAAAAAAATTCAAGAATTAGATACCTATATTGATAAGTTTTGGAAGGAAGGTGATTTCAGCTATAAAAATGCCAACTCAAACTCTGCTTTAAATATTAGCCCAGAATCTAATACAACTATGAATAATCAAACATTAAAAAACATGCGAATGTTTTCCCTTCCCGATGGCAGAAGGGAGTGTTTTGAGCTCCACATAAAGACAGGAAACCTACGTTTTCACATATTCCCAGAAAATTTAAAGGTTTATATTGGATACATAGGTACTCATCTTCAAATTTAAAATTTAGGTTATCAATTTATGTTAGCTAACTCTGATAATATTAATTCTTAAAATATCTTATAAAATTTTCTGAAGCTCCGCATTTACAATTTCCCTTACTTCATCTCTTATAGCCTGGTAATTCCTTTGAACCACCGAACCTTCAATTTTACGTATTACAGGAATGGGTAAATAAGCTTCCATCTCAGCTTTTATTGCAGCATGGTCATTCTGAATTGAACAATAAAAGGACTTTAGTTCAATTTTTTCTTCAGGATTATCGGCTACTGTTCCTACAAACTCACCACTGCTTAATGCAGATATACGGGATGCAGGAACGGCAGCTTCCAACTGCTTGCTTTTACTAATTGAGGTATCATTACGGTTGATGGAAAGGCTCTGCCGATCCTGCATAATCCGGCCAATCCTATCAGATAATAGCTTAGCGGTGTCCCCTGTAACCTGACCGGAAATGATGTTTCCAACAATACCCATAATAACATCGGCCTGCTCCTTTCCATAATCTTTCCTAAGCTGTGTAATGTCTTGGATTGCCAGGAATGTAGCAACTTTATTGCTCCGTGCTGTTGCAATAAGGCTATCAATATCACTAAGATATATGGTAGGAAACTCATCAAATAAAAGACTTGATTTCAGCTTATCCTTTTGATTTACGATCTTAATAAGCCTGTTTACATACAATGATAATACGGCACCATAGGTCTTAATTTTTTGAGGATTATTACCCATACAAACTACTTTAGGTGCTGAAGGATCATTGATATTTAGCGTAAAATCGTTACCGGAAAGCACATAGTATAACTGTGGAGAAGATAACCTCGCTAATGCAATTTTTGCAGACGCGATCTGACCTTCTAATTGTTCCATCGCCCCGTTTTTATAAGCCGTTTGGAATGGATTGATAAGGATCTGAATCTCCGGTTGAGTGGCCAAAAGCGGGAATAATTCGTCATATTCAACTTGCATTAACTCCAATACATGGGGAAGAGTACAGTATGCGCCATCCTGGTATTTTCGCATAAACCATATCAATGCAGTTAAGAAATTAATTGGTGATTCGATAAAAAAATCACCCTGTTTACTGATCCACGACTTGTTTAATCCAAGTAAAATAGTTCTCGCGGACTCTGCAGCATCGGTAATATCAACAATACCGATAGGGTCTAAGGGATTACACCGATGAGTCCTAGAAAGATCATCAAAGTTGATAAAATAACATTCACTTTTTGTTGGATATTTATCCTTATTCTTCAACCAGGTATTATAGGCAATAACCGAAAGATCCGGCATCTTAAAGTCATAAACGAACATAGTAAACCCCTTTTTTATGTGTTGTGTGATAACATGACGCATAAAAAAATAACTCTTCCCTGCCCCCGGTGTGCCTAAATTTAAAACACCACGATAGGGATTTATGATGTTAATATAGGAGTCCCTGACTTTACCTTTTAGCCTATATTTTGCAGGGAGGTTTATGGAATGCTCATTCTCCAGCAATCTTTCTTCCTGAGGAAAGGTTTCATTTTCATTATTAAAAATATCGTCTGCCAGGGCATCCTTTATCACTCTTGAAAGGTATGTTCCTCCAGTAATAATAAGCCCCACTCCTACGCTTGTAATACCAATGTAAACAGTTCCTAAATGACTGTCTGGCATCGGGATCAAGAAGAGAATATACCCTATAAAATAGAGCACAATACCGAGGACAAAGTATAGTAAAGAGCTTTTAACTGTAATCTTTTCACTTTTCTTTCCCTTTGCACCAACCAATGAAAGCAGAAAAAAACCTAAGGCGATCAGCTTGGATTTGTGAAAAAAGGTGAATAATCCAGCTTTAAAGATGTTTGTGAGTATCTTATCAGTAAAGGCCCAGGTTAAGGCCAAATGCTTAAACCAGCCATACAAATAGTAGTAAAAATGTAGGATTAAAATACAGATTGCAATCCAGCGGATCATGTCTATTATCTTCCTTAGCGCTTGTTCATTTTCTCCTGTAGACATAATAATATAGTTTAAAATGTTATCGTTTTTTTCTTTTCTTTCTCTTCTTTTTCCATTCATACGGCACATTGGATGCTGCAAATTCATATTGCATGAGCAGCGTGAGCATGGACTTTTCATCCAGTTTCTGATAGTCTTCCAATGATATTTTTTGTTGTGAATTGGGGGAATGTTCTCGTTTTTGGTATTCTTTACGAATAGCAATTGCCTTGTTGACACTTACTTTTTCAGGAAGGTGTATCCTTTCCAGTATTCTTTTTGCGGCATACTCTTTTCCTAAAGCACTTCCATTAAATACGCATTTGTTTTTAAGGTCTACATAGGTTAAGCCATAGATTAAGCCCTCTTCATTTACCTGCGGTACTAACCGTAATCCCTGGATCTTTAGTTGTTCCTGGAGCATTTGTAGACTGTCCGGCTTCTTAAACTTTATGGCCAGATCTATCTTTGTTTTTACTTCATTTTTATACTTAAAACGGTAGGTATCATTGGTAAGAAACCTCTTTTCAAGATTCTTCAATGTAGGTTTATCAGCAAATAGACTTGCCTTTATAGGAACACCTACAGATTGCCCATTTGTATTTATAATACGATAAAGTAGCCCCCCATTTTGATTTATTCGAGATCCCTCCTCCCCCCTTTCAGCATGGACATTATAAAGGCTCAGCACAGCATTAAGCTCGCCTACGGAGGTAAATTTATAGTTTGGAATAACCTCTGCGAGGACATTACCGATAGCACGTTTAGTGTCTAATTTCCCATAAATGACCTTTTCCGCTGTTATAGGCTTTAACCTGAATTGCTCCTTTTTCTGATCATCTGCCTTTATCAATCCGTATTTAGTTTCCAACGTTTTCCGTACTGGTTCAGATACCATTTTTCCAATCTGATGTAATGAAATATAGGATTTGTCAAGCCGGATATTGGTCGTTACAATATGGCAATGTGGATGACCACTATCGTGATGGCGGTAGATAAGGTATGGTTGCTGCCCGAAGCCAATACCCTCCATATATTCCTTGGCAATCTGGCCCATTTGATCATCACTCAGTTGCTCATCAGGAGAAAAATTAAGAGAAATGTGTACAGATTTCGCCTTTAATTCAGGTAACAGGGCAACTTGTTTTTCCAGAAAACGGATCGCCCTTTCCGAATTTTCAGCCGTGCATATAGGGATATTTTCTACTGCTACACAGATCGCTTTCCCCTCTTCCACCTTCTGCATATTGTAATGAAAAGGCTTGCGGATACTGGCACTACATTTTATTCTTGCAACCATTTCTCCGCTGTTTTATCCAGGTATTTTTTGATATCCTCAATTGCCGAGAGTATCCTTTCTTTCTCATTTAAATAGTGCAGAAACCAGGTCTTTATTTCGGGTATTTTATCGGCTGTATGCAGCCGTTTTACCATCTGATTGTAGTTATTACCGATACCGTTAAGGTCTTTTTGAAGCTGGGAAAGTATATGCAAAACCTCTCGCAAAGATTCATTATGGACGGATTTAATGACCGGTTTTGACATTAAAAGTTTCCTGCAATAGGCACTTAAATTCCGCTCTGTTGTAGATTTTTGGCGGCTGATTAAGGTTTGATAGTCCTGCTCTTCCAGGCGGACAAATATCATTTTGGTTTTGTTGTTTCGCTTTTCCTTCATCACAATATCCATTTTCACAATTCATATAAGCTAAGCCCCACGACTCCGGAGTAAGGGGCTATTTTCCCCGTTGTCTGACAACGGTACATCTTGCCGGTTCCGGAATAAAACAGGAAACCCTTTTAGATACCTAAGTACCTTTTCCAAAATAAAGTGTCTGGTTTAGGGAGGTTGAACGTTTGATTTGTGCTTATGACATAGATAATCATTAAGGTCACTAAATCCTTTAAATTCAAATCGTCTATCCTGAGATTGGATAACATTTGATTTGATAAGTTGAGTAGCTTTTTCTCCGGCGGAATTATTATCAAGATAAAGGTCTACTGAGGAGTAAGATTTTAAGATTGGAATGGCCTTGGAAGACATTGCGACACTATTTAAAATCAAGTAGTCTGAGTGATTAAATTTATTGCTTCCATCCCTTAGCTGTAGAAAAGACAGGAAGTCCATAAATCCTTCAAATACACGTACAGTACCTGAACCTGAGTTAAGGTGAGTTACAAATTTTGGAGCAGCACTACCTTTAAACCATAAAGATCGAATTTCCCAACCTCCGAGATCATTTTCAAAACCCAGTCCATAAAATTGCCTGCCCGAATTTGTATAATAAACTTCTTTTAAATATTGGCTTGCAAGTTCAAATGAGATTCTTCGAGTGTTAAGGTAGTTTAATAAGGATATCGAACCTAATGATTGAATTTTGTTGACAATCAAGTTTGACCCTTTAGCGGCTTTTTGTTCTGCTATTGTAAATCCTTTCCTTGGTATATGGTTGCCAGCCAAGATTGATTCTAATAATTCAGGAATACTACAGCTGAAATACCGTATACCAAAATCAATAATTGATCCCCCAACCCCGTCTCCAAAATCATACCATCGGTTTAATATCCTGTTGACTTTAAATGAAGGTGTTCTTTCATTTCTAAATGGGGAAAAATACCAGAATTGATTTGCCCGAATCCGTTCGGGCTCAAAGCCTAAAGAAGAAAGATAAATAACAAGATCTATTTCTTTGGCCTGGGCGCAGGTTAAATTCACATTTTTTTTCATTTCCAACTTTATCAGTACACACAAAATGTATTACAAAATTACATCCGGTAGCTGCTTAATACATCGCTTGTTTAAATTCTAATGAACCGGACAGTGTTTATATTTCAGAACTTTGCATTAATAATCCTTAATCAAATCATATGGAAGTGAAAGAAATGAAGTTGCTGTTTGATATCATTGTCAGCGGCCCGGGAATGGATGAACAGGTTAAGCTCAATTTTACAGCCAGTAGGAAGACAATACTGCTGCTGGCTGATATACTGGCAAACGGCCTACAATCTGAAGGTGGTCCACTAAAAGAAAGTATCGGTCAGGCCGGAATCTCAGAATTACAAAACCTTAAGGAATTACTGCTTGAAAGGTCAAACCTGACGGCCTTATCAAATCAATTAGTAAAAATCAAGTAACAAGGGAGGCCTAAGGGCCTCTTTTGTATAATATTCACTTTACATTTTGCCGGATTCAGTTTAAAAAATTACAGGCTCAACAGCTAAAATGTGGTTTTCAGCACATTCAGACCGCTTTCATTCGTTTTCCGCCCACCTGCCTAGCTAACTTTAATTAATCAATTTAACAAATCCTTATGAACAAAAATCTAAACATAGAAACAGTAGTTCCGCCATGAAAGGACCAGTTTTGGGGAACAATCTGGAAAATCATTATTGGTAAATCCAGGGAAGTAAAATTTAATATTCTATATCATGAAAAGAAAAATATTTATGATGGCCATTGCTGGGTTAATGGTCATATCGAGCTGTCAAAAGCCTTTAGAAAATAATCCATTTGCTAATGATAAGCTGAGCAATGAACTTGGAGCAACCAATGTAACTGTAACTTGTCCTCCTACGGTACTTAGTGGTACTATAACTACAAATACAACATTGACAACCGGGAGTTCTTATTTACTAAGTGGCAATGTGGTGATTGATGGCGCAACACTAACCATTCAACCTGGTGTAGTGATTATGGGAGAAAAATCAACAAATGGTGCACTGATCATAAAACCAAATGCCCAAATCAGTGCCGTAGGAACGGTAACCAATCCTATTGTATTTACATCAGATCAGGCTGCTGGTTCCAGGGCCGCTGGGGATTGGTTTGGAGTGGCAATTTTAGGTAATGCACCCAATAACCGGAGTAACAGTTTTAATCTGACAATTAATGGCACTTCATTTTCAGCGGGGGGCTCTTCAATAGTATCTAGTGCAGGTTCATTTGAATACGTTCAAATCCATTATGCTGGTGCAGGGGGAGGAACAGGTAGTGATGTATTAACAGAAAGTGCTTTGGTTTTAGCGTCTATAGGTAATGGAATGACCGTTAAAAATCTTCAGATCACAAATTCTTTGAAAGACGGTTTAGGTATTTGGGGTGGAGAGGTTGGTATTAAGCAGTTATTCACTCATAGAATCCAAAGAAGTGACTACAAAGCTTCTCAGGGTTTTAGAGGAAATGTTCAGAGTATTTTAGCATTTAAAGACAATATAACTACCCCTTCATCTCCTATTTATCCATCATTGGAAATATCTAATCAACTCATTGGAACTACTTCAACTCGATTTACTTACCCAACGATATCAAATGCGACTTTATTGGGAGGTAATTTTTGTGAAAGTAGCGACCCTGACTACAAAGATGCAATTTTGATTAAACAGGATGGAAATGCTCGAATTTACAACTCAGTTATTGAAGGATTTGGTCAATATGCCTTATACCTAGATGGCAACAATGTAGTGGCAAATACAAAAGCCACAACTGACCAATTACAATTCTCATATAATTCCATTGTATCCAGTGCAACTACACCTTATGGAAGAAATATTACTTCATCCTGGGCAAGTCTAGGTTGTTTTAATCTTTCAACTGATGACATGCAACAATGGTTAACCTCCGGACCTTTACCATCCTGTCGGGAATCAGGTAACCAAATCAATGGAGGAATTGATATCGGCTATTACAACAGCAGCTTATGCGGAAATAAATGTAGCACGTTTCCGAACCTGTATGTAAATACCGGCACAACAGATTTAGATGCTCCAGATTATTCTATGCTAAGTGGATTCTTTGATCAACCTGATTATCGCGGCGCCCTACAATCATCTATGGATACCTGGTTAGTAGATACCTGGATTGACTTTTGCCAGTCTACCCGTAACTATTGCCACTAAGATTCATGCTAAAACTATAGCAGCGACGTTGGAAAACGCCGCTGCTTGTTTTAAATTATTAACCATGAAAAAACTATCGGATTAAAGTAAAATCTCCATTCACATTCTTCTGGGTTCCACTATTGAAGTCCAGGACAATTGAATAATGGTAAACCCCTTGCTCGCAAGGCTTCCCTTGAAAGGTACCATCCCAGCCATTATTACTGCCGTTATCCTGGAAGAGCAATTGGCCGTATCGATTATAAACCTCAAATTTCCGGATCGTAAAATGTGTCCCCGGAACTTTAAAGCGGTCATTAAGCCCGTCTCCATTGGGGGTAAAGGCATTGGGTATTATCACCCTATCATCAGCAGAAACAATAACTTTCGCAAAAGCAGTATCCTGGCATCCGTAATCATTTATGCCAACAACCTTAAATGTCGTTGTCTCTTTTGGAGCAGCCAACACTTGGGACTGATAAGAATTATCTAATGGAGTTACAGGAGACCATACATAATATGTTGCCCCGTTAGCTTTTAAGGAGACGTTGCTACCATAACTAATTTCCGCATAAGTTGGCTCGATACTTACCTCGGGCTTTGGATATGCGGAAAGTTGAATTTCCAATGAAGTTGCACAACCTTCTGCTGTAGTAATCTGGATGTGGTACAATCCTTCTTCTAAACCAGTGGTTACAAATACAGAATCACTTTCATCAGCATTCATTACCAAACCATCGGCATTGGTAAGGGTATAGGAATAAAATGCGCCAATAGCCCCTCCTACCTGTAAGCTGATATTACCAGGGCAGCCATATTGCTGTTGCTCCAGTTTGGGTAAAGGAACAAAGGTGACAAAGTAGCTGTCTACATTTACGGAACAATCTTTAACATAATACAACAGGTATGTTCCGTTTTCTGTAATTTGCCTACTGGTATCTGTGCTGCCGTTATCCCATCGTAAACAGGAAAGTTTTGAAGATACCGTAAGCATTGTATCAGATTTAAAACAAACCATAGAGTAACTAGCATTTCCACTTATTGTATCCACTTCTATTGGTGGGGGTGAAACTAAGGAGTTAGGCATATCGCAAGCGCCATAATCATTTCCCATTCCATTCCATTGATTCCAAATAACATTTACTTGGGGGTCACATAACAACCCCAATAAATTAGGTTTATTTATAACGTGTAATGCCATACCTGGACCAGTTCCCGGACAAACACCTGGGTGGCTATTACTCATGTAAAGTTTTCCATCAGGTCCAATATTCAAATTTCCTATTATATTGGTCGTCAATGGACAGAATGTAGAATTATGAAAAGCGTATGGATTTGTAAGAATTAATGTCTTTGAGGCAGTAATTGCTAGCAAACTGGATTGGTTAAGATCAAATTGATAAATATACTGGTCAAACTTCCATTCTCCATTCGCCCACTGTATCGCATATCCACCATATAATTTAGAATTGTCCGGTGAAAAGGAAAGGCCATGAACCGTTTGGCCTAAATCAATTGTTCGCGCAAACTGTAATTTTCCTGAACACTTTTCAAAATCAAAAAGCTCAATCCCACCAAGATAGTCTGAACCATTTGCTTTGACAAAGGATGCTGCAATCATCCTGCCATTCGGGGAGGATGCCAATACTCCATAATCGCTTCTGTAATTTCCAATTGGAAACGAACCGATTTCAGAAACTACAGGACTCGTAGCAATACCTGCCGCGGTAATTTTAAAACTCAGGTACTGGTTATAGGTTTTATGTCTGATCACTAACCAGATGCCGTCACATCCGGTTATGGCCAACATTCTCGGGCCGATCAGGCTATTATAACTATAAACCAGTTTGTTCTTATGACCAGGTACAATATCTCCCCTACCATTATTTAAGCTTAAATCGAACAAACAATAAATCAATCCGCCATCCCGAACATAAAAGATATAGTACTGATCACCATTTCCTGGATTAGGAATAATAACAGGACGGCTATATTCCATATCATTTGAAGGCAGAAATTCTGTGCCTGCTATAGGTACTTCATTACTATCAAAAATACATGGCGTTAAATTACCGTTTCTGCCATAGGTGTATCTTTTCACAAGAAAACGTAAAGCACCATTATCGTCACAAACAGCCTGTGCATAATTATACTTGTGCTCGGAAGGATACATGGTGGTAACATTCTGACTCTGGTATTCGGTTCCGTTTACATAGGTGGTATCCCTTAATAAGGGTGGATTTTGATTAAAATCCAGGGAGTAATGATTTCCAAATGTCCAGATATTGTTTTGTCCTTGCCCGAAGGCATTTCCTCCCATCAGCAGTATCCATAGATATGCAATCATCTTTTTCATAACAAAACATTTTTTGAGTTAAGGAGTGATTTTGATTAAATGGCTTGCACCGATCATACCACCATCGGCATCATAAACCTGAAGGAAATAGGTGCCTGCTGCAATATCATCTGTTGTAATAGTATTTTCTCCGGTTTTAACCTTTTGGGTCAAGGTAACCTTACCTGCAATATCTGCAAGCCTGATTGTGCCATTTTGCGGCATTTTAAGACTTATAAAACCATTAAAAGGATTAGGTGATACCGAAATACCCTTTTCAGTTAAAACATCGTCAATACTGCTGGAATTGGTTATTTCAATTTCGTTTGATAGTCCTTCACAGCCATTGGTTCCACTTACCCGTAAGCGGTAGGTTCCATTTTGCATTACCGCATAACTTGATCCTGTTGCACCGACCAGATCCAGTCCGTTACGCATCCATTGATAACTGCTAAAGCTCTGCATGACTGTAAGGATATTTCCTGTTTGGCTAATGGTGGGTTGCGGTGCGGGATTTACGGTTACAATAAGTGCTGCAGTATCACTTGTTCCGCAGCTGTTTATGGCCAAAACTTTCACTACTCCGCTACCGCTTCCGGCTGTAAGCACAATACTATTTGCAGCACTGGCTCCCGTCCAACCGGAAGGAAACAACCACTGGTAACTGGTTGCTCCATTTACGGGAGGAACCTGATAGGTTTCTTCTTCACCTTCACAGATCGTAATTTTACCTGTTATTATTCCGGGTTCCTCTGGCAGGTCACATATTTTAATTTTCATCAACAGCCCGTCTGTTAATCCTTCAAATACGACCTGATGTGCACCAGGTGTTGCCAGGTTATTTACACTATTAGTCGAACCGCCAATATAAATGTCTGTACCATGAGCACAGATTGATTTTCCTGTCTCACTAACATCACCTCCAAGATATGTAGCCCAGTTGCGGTTACCCATAGGATCAAAAGTTGCCATAAGAATTTCAGATACGGAGTTATCATAAACTGCCTTTATCCCATCAGGTGTGGCTATTGCAGATGCACTTGAAGTCTCTCCGCTTACGTATAATACACCATTATCAAAGTCAACATCACTGTTGAGCTCATTTCCAGGCCCTCCGAAGTAAGTACTCCAGGCCATAGTGCCAAGTGGTGTAAGTTTTGCTAAAAAAAGATCGGTATTTCCCCCACCGTGCAAGGCTTGATAGGCACCGGATGAACTAATTCCAGACTGGCTTTCTGTTCCACCTGTGAAATAAATATTTCCAGCACTATCTGTAGTGATATTATACGGGTATTCATAGGCAGGGCCTCCATAATAGGTAGCAAATATCCTATTACCAGCACTGTCAAATTTTGCAACAAAAGCATCCTGTCCGCCATTACCTGTCTGTTGGTAAACGCCAGGTGAAGCAAGTCCAGATGTACTTTGAGTAAAGCCGGTGACCACAACATTTCCAGACGTATCTGTAGCAATTGCTGTAATGGCATCATTAGCTACCGTTCCAAAATAGGTTGCCCATATCCTATTGCCTGATGGGTTGAATTTTGCTATAAAGCCATCGTTACTTCCTGGCCTGGTGGCCATAAACGAACCGGGTGTAGCAATTGCCGATGCACTTTGTGTATTACCGCAAAGATAGACCTGATTATAACGGTCCACTGTAACTGCTACCCGATCTGTTGCTTCTGCTCCTGTACCACCATAGTAGGTTCCCCAAAGCAGCTGGCCAGCTGTATCAAATTTGACCAGGAAAGCATCATATGAAGCATTACTCCCTGCTTTTAATTCCTGATATGCACCTGTAGTGGAAATTCCGTTCTGGGAGTTTGTCCTTCCGGCCACATAAAGGTTACCTGTCGTATCGATAGCCATTGAAAGTCCTTGATCAACATTGGAGCCTCCAATATATGTTGCCCAAAGGCAACTTCCCTGCGGGTTAAATTTCATCAGGAAGATATCAGAACCAAAAGCGTTGGTGCCTCCTGCAAAAGTGGTCAGGTGTGCCCCAATAGTCGCAATATTAGTAAGGCTATTGGTAGCTCCTGTGATATAGACCATTCCGTCTTTGCCAACTTGGGTATCCCATACTTCTTCATACTCAGATCCACCGATGTAAGTTGCCCAGTCGATGACAGGATCAATAACCAATATGCCTTTGTAAGGCGCTACTTTATACTGAAGCTCATTTCCTTTTAGGAGATAAGAAGAGGCAATCTTTCTTTGGGAGTTTTGTTCATAGGCATAGGGTGCATATTCCCTGATAGAACCATATGCTGTTTTAATATTAAGGTTTCCTTTTTTATCTAGAACAATTTCGTTGGCACCGGCATAGTGAATTTTTATATCAGCGGTTTTGGCTCCATGTTTCAGGATAAAATCATGTTCAAGCTTTCCGTCAACCGTCAGATATAAGACCCAATCAATACCGGGATAAACTTCATGAAAGGTTACTTTCCCAAACTTTCGGGCATGGATTTTACTGTTTCCAATATTGTATAGCTCTCTGTAGCCGTCTTCAAGATCTGTCGTAATCGTAGCATGCTTATTTGCTCCAACCAACTCCATATCCAAACGGTATATGCTATTGCTCATTTGCCATTGGTATTGCAGACCAGTTGGGGAGACAAAGATATTTAGACCATCTGCTCCGTTGAGTTTAAAAGCAATATCATTTCTAGGGTTAAAATACTGGTCTTTTATCTGGCCATTATTTTCTATAAATCCTGTTGCCGCTGCTAATTTTATTGCGGTCAAGATCAGGCATAAGAACAGGGAACAGGAAAATCTGAGGATTAATTTTGTGTTCATAATAAAGTGATTTCAGGTTAATAAATAAGATGAGTACTTACGATTTTCGTACAAAACAAAAACGAATTAATATGTTTTCCAATCCGTTTTTTAAGCCATTGTCAAAAGCGAAAAACCGCATAAGTTAAAGAATTTGGTGTATTTTTAAGGTTCAAAATGGCAGCGATGTATCAGAAAAAAGATGATTTATCAGCACTTATAGAAAGCCTTTCCAATGGCGAGAAACGTTACTTACACAATGTCTTCAAGGCGGAAAAAGCCGGTGAAGATAAACCTATGTACCAGGAGCTCTTCGATACAATCCGAAATGCAAAAAGTCAAATACAAAAGAAAAATCCGGAATATACCGGAAGGGTCTTAACTGCCAATAAACGGTTTCTTTTAAAGCATGTTTTAAAGAATTTAAGGAGCTTACATGAAGAGCTCTCAACCAACATCGTCTTGAATAACAGGTTAACAGATATTGAGATTATCTATAATCATGGCTTATCCGATCAGGCTATGGTGATTTTAGGCAAAGCGCTTCGCCTGGCAAGAGAACAGGAAAAATTCAGTTTACTGCTACAACTGCTGGACTGGGAAAAAAGGCTATCTATTGCTGTAAACCATCCGGAACGATCTATTGAACAAATCAATATCGAGGAAAGCCATGTCCTTTCCCAAATGCTTCAAATAAGCAACCTTATTGGACTGTATAGCAAGGTCATACTTTTGAAAAAAAAGCATGGATACGCCAAAGGAGCTATAAAAGTTATTGTTGAAACTGAAATCGTCCACAGTTCGGATTTTCCGGACGAAAATCATTGTTTAAGCGAAAAAGCAAGCTTTTACCGAAACCTCATCCTATCCATCTATTACTGGATGACCTTTCAGCACCAGTTGGCTTTTGGCTTCAGTAAATCACTGCTTAATGAACACATAAACAATATTTTAATCAATGATTTTGTGGATGGTATTCATCAGCATATAACTTCCTGTGTGTGTCTATTAAGATTTGATGAAGCCCTTAACGGACTGCGGTTTAGTCAGATCTATATTGACAAACACTTTCCATTTGACTCCAATCCAAACAAACAAAAATATATTGCGCATTATATCTCCTACAGTCTGATCATTTATGGTTATCAGGGCAAACTATTACAGCTAAAAGAAGTGTTGCAATTTGCTGAACACAAATTACCTCAATGCAGTTTCCTTAATAATGAAACCCAGCAAGTTGTCCTTGGAAATATGATGAATGCTTATATGGTTATTGGCGATTTTGACCAGGCAGAAAGAATATGGTCGAAGTTAAGCTATGAGTTAAAAGATGTAAGAAAGGACATTTATGCTGATCTATTCATCTTCCGTATATTTTTCTTATTGCATACCAAACAATACATTTTACTGGAACCCGCAAGTCGATCAGCTCTTCGTTATTATACTAATCAAAATACCTATCCTTTCGAATACCCTATAGCACTCATTTTTTCAAAAGCATATGACTATAGTAACCGTAAAATTATTGATAAAATACTCGATCAATGCAAAGCACATATAGACCAATACATTAATGGTTTAAACTTACCTATACCATTCCAGGAGCATTATTCAAGGTACCTGATTTGGTTAAAAGCTATTGGTGTCAAAACAGCATTTTATGAGATTGCAAATGAATGGTATAAGAACACCACATGCTCTTAACGATCGCAATCCTTTATTCTTTTGACCTTTTAACAATAGCCTTCCATTTCACTGTACCATTCTATACATTGCTTACAGAGTGCAATACCAAATTCATTTTTAAACTCCATCTGCAAAAAGTCCTTAAAATTGTCACATCCTTCACAATACTCCATATCCCGATTAGAGGAATTCCCTCTGTTTTTTTTCTTTTGGGGTTTCCATAATCCAAAATCACTGTATTGCAGATATGAATAATTAGAGAACCAATTTTGATGGTGTTCATCCCAGTGTCCTAAACCTTCATTGAGTATATTGTACATTCCATATTTATCTAGAAAAATAATCCGGGAATCTTCAATAAATACGGTCAACAATTGTTTGATAGCTTCATTATACATAAAATTCTTTGGAAGCCCTGAAAGGATCTGTTTATTAAATATCCTGGTGTCGCTTGTACTCGCTGTGGGATTGACATGATCCAGGATACCATTATGAGCCATAGCAAGACCGGGAAAAACCTCAAAAGGATGGCAGTTTTCCTCATTGACCATACCGGAAGTGGCCACTCTAAAATGTATAATCATCGGCAGATCATTTCCGGTCCTGATGGCACAATATTGCAAATAAAAATCATATACAGATTCCATTTCCTTTATGAAGCCAACATCATTCTGATCAACATAGGCAATGCCTGCACCGTCAGGATTACTTTCCCAGCAGGAAGCAAAAAACTCATAATCAAGTTTGCCAGTTGTATTTAATATTGCTATACACATAGTTTTTTCTTTTTAAGGTTATGTAATAATCTTTGCACAGCTTTTTCATTATCCAGCACGGTGTTAAAGTATTTCCGGGTCACTTCTTTTAGCCTGTTCAGCAACATGGATTCTTTACCCGCGTATACTTTGGCGATTAAGGCCCCTAAGCTGGTATCCGGATCAAATGCGGCAATGGTGACGGAAAGGATATTGTTATATTCCCGTTCTATCATAAGCCGGCAAAATTTTAATCTGAACAGAATCGCTTTCATGTTATGCACCTTTGCTGGAAACCTTAATTCTATACGATCATTCCATATTTTTATCGCCTGATGTTTATCTGCATCCAGCTTTAACTTTGATTCTGTTTTACCGATACAATAATCTGTTTCAAGGCGTTTGGGATACATGGCCATAAAGAGAGGAAAATAGGGCCGGCAAAAATCAAATAGCTGTGCCCCGGTTTTGGGATATTTGGACAGATGAATATGCCCTCCGGCATTTTCATGATTGGTAGCATTAATAGCCTCTTCAATTTCAGGTAGCCATAGATCCTCTATGTCTTGGGAGAATAATGGATAGATAGGTGTTTTTAGTTCCCAATCCACAGTACCGTCCTCTTCCATAACACAGCCCGTTTTATCATAAAGTCTTTCTTTGCTAAAATGTCCGCAGAAGGCTGGGTTCCCACCTTTTTCAATTTCAAAGCCTATTCCAGGGTCATTGGGCGTAAGCCGATAATCGGGCGGACAGGGCCCATCATGGTATTCCCAGATGTCAAAGTCTTTTTCGTTGTCATCATCTCCTTCGTCGCTAAGCGTACCGGGTTCTGGTTCATAGTGGTAACCGTCATCTGCATCCCAGTAATAAACATCATCATGTCTGCCAATAGTATCATCAACCATTACCACCAGATCATTATCAGCTAATCCTTCAAGCGTATAATAATTTCCATTAAATTGGTAATAGTTATTTGCACAATCTTTATGTGCATAATAAAAATCATACCTCGAATTAAATATCATGATGCTGTTTTCTTCACGGATATAGCATTTACAATCCTGATCGTAAACGTATTCCTCATTATCCAGCTCTTCATGAAACCAGAGGCCTTCTGCTTCAACGCAACTTGTGATCAGGGACAGGTTACCATTATAGGTTTCAATAATCTGTTCCTTTGTTTTATGCCAATTACATGGCAAATACCCTTGTTTGATCGCCGATCGCACAAGGGACAATAATGATTGTTCCATAATGTTATTATTTGTTTTTTTTAAGTTTGAATCAAAACAGTTCTATGCTTCGATACAGAGATCAGGCGAACGGAAGCGGCCTGCAGTACTTGGTTTTCAGATTGAGCAGTACTCCTCTTTCAACGAGAATACCATCAAAGAGTAAGGTGGTAAGCAAATCACAGCCGAGTCCAGCCAGTGTGGAATTGATAAAAAGGCTCTGCTTTTTTAAAGAATCTACCAAAGAGCAACTTGGTGTATCGTCATTTTCTTGCCCCTCGCGTAGCAAGGTTTCATATTCCTCTGTTACAAATGGTAATTCTTCCATAGTAATGAACTTCTTTGACGGAGGTTGTTCAATTCGGCCAACTGTTGCACAGATGACCTGGCCGCTGTCTTTGCTGTTACCCATATCCATCCAATACCTCGGACGATCAAGTTGGTTAGGGTATTTTTTCAGGTTACACAACACCGAGGATAAGTCAAACCTGGATTGTACATTGTCAACACAACTGATATAAATGGATGCGGTAATTCCTTTTTGTTCCAGACCTGAAACGATCTTTGGAAAATTTCTGGATTCAGCATACCATTGGATTCCAAAAAATCTGTTGATTCTGTTTATGAGCGCAACTGACTTAGACAATCCAATTTCTGAGCTGGCAAAAAGCTGGCGACCAATATTGCTTGCTGTAACCAGGTCTCCGTCCCAGACGGTAACTACTAATCCGGCATGCCCATGTGCCGTAAGCGCTTCATTGATACGTGCGAGTCCTGATAAAACAAAAGAGCCGGTTCCCCCGGCTCCTATCAGATTAATTTTAATTGGATTAGTTGGTTTACGCAATTCCTCTGCGAGAAAATGCACTTTAGTTTTCTTATCCATATGCATTATTTTAAAATATCCATAAGTGTTAACTGTGTAGATTTCAGCACCTTTTTCGGAAAAGACTTTCCGCTTCCTACCAGGTCTTTCCAAAGCAGGACACAATTACCATTTATTGGGTTATTCAAGACATGGCTAAAGCGGCTGTTAAAGAAGAACTCCTGCCAGCTATCCATGAGGTTTTCTACATTTTTAACGTTTTCCATTTTAGTATTGACCGTACCCAGGCAAACCTTTCCATCCCCATGAATATTAAAGAATGGTGCATAATACAGCTTGGTCCCTTCCTTGGGCCTCTGGTCTGAAGTCATTGCAAACACACTTAAGTTCTTAGCCTGTACTTTCCATACCAGAGCAGGTATATTGGCCACACCACATTTTATCCCCAGGCTTTCTGTGAAAAATAAAGGAATACTCATCTTTTTAGTATACCATACAACAGCTCCGGAAGGTTCGTTATCTATATAAAGAATATTTGGAGGTAAGACTGTTTTATGTAGCTGGTGTGCTTTCCTTCCAGAGGTGGATAATTTTAAAGCAGAAACCAGTTTTTCCGATTCCTGTACCGTTAAAGGATGTGCATTTACGGCCTTTCCCGCCGGATCGATATCATAGTGTTCCACAAAACAGTTTTCTCTAAATTGCCCTGTCTGCTGCTGGTATATCAGCAAAGCCGAAACAGGCTGATACAAAACGCCTAAGTGTTCAGATAGGTTATCATTCATAATTTCTGGAATTAATAATTATTCAATACAATGCAAACGTCATTTATGAGCTGAAAAACAGCCCTTTCAAAAGTTAGGTCTGTCCTTTCCACAGGGCTCCCATCAAAAACGCGTATGATTTCCGGTTCTTCCGTTCGACTGTTTTCAGAAAGTTCATTATTGACCATATCAATGAGCATGTCTGACACTCCTCCCTCAGATGTACCGGTAAAAGAGATATACTGATCCATGCGGGTCATATAGTCGTATTCATAGGGATTTTGATCCGTCTGCTTTCGTAAACGGAAAATTGTTTCTTCCGGAAAGCTCTGATATAGCCATAATGCCTGCTTACCAATACTTAGGCAAAAATTATCAAACTCATCTTTGGGTTCAATTTTACTAATACGGCTTTCGAGGAATTTCAGGTTTTTTGCATTAAAAAACTTCTGTTCCATTAGTTCACCGATCGCTAATATGTCCGATATTTCCTTTTGATCAGTATGCTTGCATCCTTCGTCCTCACCCTCACCAAACCAGTCGGATAGTATTTCATATTCGTAAAAGATATACGTGCTGCGATCCGTATACATAGGAACTCCGGCAATCAGGTATAAGTAAGAACAGGCCGAAAGCAATATCATAACAGCGGATCTGCTGGATTTATATCGTTTGTTTTTTATAAAGCGATACAATGGCATTACCGGCATATAGTAGAGACATGCCCCAGTAGAAAAACATTCCTTTGTTTCGAGCACAATTTTGCCAGAATCTGTCCTAATGATATTGATCTCCATATCAGGGCCTGCTCCTATTAACGTTGATAACTTATTTATATCAACTAACCAGTCATAGGCAAACTGACCGGTGCAACAATCAGGAAAGTTTACGCGGTAATATTGTTTTACCAGGGCCAAAGACAACTTAAACTCAATGTTCATTTCTGATGTAATCTTTAGTGGAGCTTTCATTGGCATTCCCTCGTCCACTGCAGGCATAAACACCTGATTTAAAAAATCATGGGGAGAGCGGCTACGGGAACGGACTGCCTTTTTTCGGCTACGGCCAGCTGTGCATCCTTTCTTTTCTTTATATCCACTATAAAGCCCGAAATCTGCAGATAGAGCTGTTTTTGTTTTTCGTCCAGCTGGCCCACCTTCAATACGGTTGGTTTCTTTTTCATTTTTCATAAATTGGATTTTATCCTTTGGTACCCAGGACCGATTCCATTTTGTAAATGAGTTGGTCATCCTTAATCTGTGGTGCACCGATCTTTGCTGTTGTCAGCATGGGATATGTATTGGCATAGAAATTCATCACGGTCTCCGGAGTCCAGTCCGGATTTGGATCAGTAAGTCTAAGATTGTTATCCTTTTCTTTGTATTCAAAGATTCTTTCTAAAATGGTTGTCTTAATCATAATTCATTTATTTAAGGATTTAACTTTCCGTAGTTGGATATTCATCATTTTCAAGACCGGAATATTCATTATACTCAAGATCATCTTCTTCTTCCTCCGGTAGATCAGCTTCATCAATTTCGGGATCAGTATTTTTAACTTCATTTGGCTTCTGTTCATTTTGCTGATCAAAGGGAGCAAACAGGTCGGGGGCAAATTTTTCAGACAGAGCCTGTCTTTTACTCCTAATGGTTTCTGCCTGCTCGGGATATTGCAATGGGTCAGGTAGTTTTGTCCATGCCTCTTTAAACTTACCCTCGGCCTCAAGCTTTCCTGATTGTTCCATTAGGTCATTGTACTTCTTCTCTTTTGGGCTAAGAGCAGGATTTGCATTTTCTTTTTGGCTTTGTTGTGTTTTCGATTTTGCAGATTCCAGACTCTTTAAGTATTGCTGCTTACTCCGCAAAAAGGATGTTGTCTGGATAAGCGGTTCAGAAACAGTATCAAAAAAACCGTTGTCCAATTCGGATGCTGTTGCCCTGAGACTAAGAGGCGGCAGACATGGTTTTTCTTTATCTGAACCTTTGTTATTTTCCATGAGTATGGAAACAATGAGTTGTCCATTATCTGCTTTACCAATGACCAACTTTAGTATGCCTGATATATCCAATTGGCTGATCAGGCTGAAGAAATTTGTTTGCATATCTATTTGTTTTAGCGTTTCGAACTTGCTGTTCTCTTCAGTGCCGGAAGCCTACCGGCAGACGCTAGTTTTAGGCCGGTAGCGCACAATTGATCTATTTCTATCAATCCGCTTTCTCAGCTCCGAGGCTCTTACTAAGCTATTTACTGTTCAGGTAGTCCATTTACCTCGTGTTTCCGCTGGAACAACCCGACTACTAGGCCATCCGTCATTGCGGGATCAGGGCCGGTGGGCAAGCCCACCTTTCCTGATCTTTGCAAAGGGTAAACTTGCCCGAAGGCCACCAGAGAAAGTTTTCGTACAAAAAATACTACCCGCAGGGTGGAGATTTTTTGTACGAAACCCTTGGGCCTGACTTTCGGAGGTGGAAAGCGGGTAAGTACCTTTGCATTCAGATCAGGAAAGAGGCTGCCCCGGGCTATCCATCAGTCCATCAAAAAATTTTTTTCGTAATTCAGTGTCATCATGCGAAGGTGGACATATCAAGTGCAGAGGAGAGGATAAAAAAAAGGACAACAATATTGTTGTCCTTCAATTGATCGGAAAATTTGGCCTTTAAAACATTCCAGATGTCCCAAAACCTCCGTTTTGCAGGATCTCATATTGATCCATAATATCGGTCAGGTATAAACTATCTGTGGTAATCCGTGTTTTGGTATTTTGAATGTTTGCCCCACAACAGACAAGGCCATCATTATAAAAATCAATACTCGTAAACACTATTCCAGACACCGGTTGTAGTTCATTTATTTCACAGGCCATCAATTCTATTAATGCCCACTGACCAGGTTCGGTAAGTACTTCAATCCCCATAAACTCTTTAGGATTTTTATAGAAGCGCAGTGCAGGCTCATGGTAACTTATCTTTTTTGAGGAGGCCATAGTCATTGAATTAAAGTGGCCGATCCGCATTATTTGTCTTTTCATCCAATCATCATCAATTTTCATAACAGCAATCTGATCAGGTAGTGCTGATGTTTCCCTAAAGGCCTCCAGCCATAGGTACCATGATAAGGTATTGTCCATAATCGTCAGGTTTTTAGATGCGATAATTATCCGAACAAAAGCTGTATGGCCGTACTTAATTTTGACGGTGCTTCATCAGTTTTAGTATAATCCAATAAAATTTGGACGGATACCAATGAACGGTAACCGTAAAAACCGTGTTCGGCAAATACATGCACAGATTTACTCATGTCTGATTTATATTTTACTAAATGCTCTTGCAAGTCTCTTACTTGTGCAAACCAGAAGTCTGCGGTAATTATACCATGACTCCAGCATGGCCGGGTTTCCGATTCATTTTCCAAATAGGTCTTACAACCTGATTCCAGACAGTCCACCAATTCGGGTAACGCCTGCTTAAATAAACCAGCAAGCAATTTTGCCTTTTCTACGTTCGTCAATTCTTCTATTGTTTTCATCTCTTTACTATTTTGAATGTTGATTAATTAGTTTTTATAAAATACGTAGTCATCCTCTGACCAGTAATTTGAACTGAATAAATCCCTGGCATAAGCTTCATAGTCAAAGTACTGTTTGGCAAAATCGTTCAGGTCTTCGCGTTCCTGAATAATTTCATATGCAAAGTCTTCTTCATCTTTATACTCACCGACATAGTCATCATGGAATCTGTCAATGAGATCATCAATATCTTCTTTATCCAAATCAAAGTGGTCATTGTTACACCAGATCAGGAAGGGTCTCCTCATGGAATCCTCCATTGCACTCAGGGTTTGCAGGACAGTAAAAGCCTGTTCACTGATCCATGATTCACAGATTAGGCTTTCGGGAATATTTTCATAATCCTGAAACATATACTCTGGATCTTCTTCATCGGAATGAAACTCTCCACAAGCCTTATAGAATGCTTCACTATCATCATAATCTGATAGCAGCAACCACTTACCATAAATTGATCCTTCATTGTACTTGGCATAGGTACCTACATAGACACTTGCTTTTTCTATTTCAATATCATGACTCATAGCATAAAATTTAAAGTGTTAACACTACCCGAAAGCACCAATCAATACCGTATTGATTTCCTAAAATGCAACCGGGGAAAAGTAAGCAAGCATTTATGACGACTGCAAGCGCAGGGGTAAGTCCCGAAGGGTGGAATGCGCAAGCATTCCATTAAGACCCTGCGCGCCGGCAGGAAGTCATTAGCTTTGCTGCCCTTTTTTCGGTTGCATTGGAAATCAGGAAGTATCTCCCCCAAGAATCAAATCATGAGTTCAAAAAATCGATAGGTAATGTTATTGGAACTGGTATTGTTACCGGAATGATTACCTCTAGGCCTAATCAACGTCAGGGATTGAAAAGAAAATCCTTTTCCGAAAAAGGGAAAAGATTGGAATAAAAAGCCCGGCCTACTGGGGACGCCACCCAATAAAACAACAAATCAAGGCATCAGCATTTTCACAAAACCAATTACCATAAAGATTGTTGTTCATGAACAGCGTACCTCATTATGGAAATCTGGCAATTACAGGAGTTGAAACTGCAGGGATATCAAGTACTCTACCGTCAAAACACGAAGGTTTACTTTATTCCCTTAAAGAACTCTTATGAATCATTATTGGATAAAATCAATGATGCCCCCATGTGGGAGGATGAAATCATAGATATCAATGAAGCGATCAGTCACTATCCAAATTATAAGGAGTATTTACAGTCTATGTTTATTGTCCTTGAAAATGAATCTGAGCTTTAATGTTGATATCCAACTATTGATTCAACGTAGAAATACATAATGTTTTCGTAAATTTATATATAGCTAGAGCATAACAAAATGAGTAATTTGTTTAGCCTTGAAAATTTTGAATGGCATCAGGAAGGTGTTACACTTAGAATACGGGAAACTGAAGTTGGAGAAGAGCGGGTTTTCCATGTTGTTTTTAGCGATCAACGAAAACCTTTAGTTCTTACGCGAATGAAGAGTTTTGCCGGAACCATGTGGACCAGCATTCCGGCAGGCAGAAAAGAGACAAATGACATTGGAGCAATCATTGAAGCTCACTTTAAAGAAGGATAGATTATGTGTTATTATAATGGACAAAAAGTAAGCCGGGCGGAATTTATTCGCCTTATGGATCTGGAAAAAGCTGTGGTTAATTATGACTTCCTGAATAAAGATATCCATGATGGTTTTTCCTACGGGAATATCGCCGTGATCAAACCAACAGCAGATAAGTGTAATTTTGATATTGTCCAAATGGAATGGGGCTTTATACCTCCATATGCCAAGGACAGGGAAGCTGTACACAAAATGCGATTTGGGTATAAAGACGCAAATGGTAAATTCCATACGCCGTACACTACGCTAAATGCTAAGGGGGAAGAGTTGCTTTATATCGATCCAAATACCGGCAAAGAGAAAATGTTCCGCAAAGCCGCATTAGAAAGACGTTGTCTCATTTTGTCCACAGAATTTTATGAATGGCAACATATATACCCGGTAAATAAACGCACTGGGGAGCCATTAAAAACAGCAAAAAAATATCCCTACCATATCGGATTAAAGGACAGAGAATATTTCTTTATTGCGGCCATCTGGCAAAACTGGACGGATAAGGAAACCGGAGAGACAGTGGACACTGTTGCACTGGTCACCACTGAGGCCAATAGCCTGATGCGCCAGATACATAACTCCAAAAACAGGATGCCTACTATGCTCCCCGATGATTTGGCATGGGAATGGATGATGGGCGATCTTTCCGAGGAACGGATTACAGAACTTGCCACTTACCAGATCAGCGCAAAGGAAATGGAAGCGTATACAGTAGAAAAGGATTTTAAAACAACCGGAACTCCCGGTAAAGCATTTGTTTACGCAGAAGTTCCGGATTTAGTTTATGATGTTTAAAAGAAACCATTATAGTTCTGAATAGCTCTTTCAAAGTAAGATATTGAAATCTGGATGATTAATTAGCGCTATTTTTAGGATTGTACCCCAGTTATTGGTCCCAAAAGCATCCTGTTCCTCAGATAAAGCGTCAAGTGTATTGGCTTTAATTTGGTTAAAATCCGCCAATTTAAGGTTATTCCTTATGGTTGTAATAAAAGGCACTACCACATCTATTATATTTTCTGAAAAGCGAGTGCATAAATCTAACCGATCATAATGATTTTTAATTAGGGTAAATAAATTTGGATTAATTTGCCCGGTATTTTTTAGATAGAATTTCGTTTTAATCTCATCCTTTGCAATAACTAAGTCAACAAATAAATATTGAATGGCTGGTAAAACATCGGTATATAAATTTATTGTTGTTCTTGTTCCTGTACCGGTCAGCCAGTGATTTCCCCTTTTGGGATTACACTTACCGCAGCAGCAAAAAAGGTTTTTGGGATGTACGGTAAAAGCGCTAAAAATGCCTTGGGGAAGGTAGTGATCAAATGTACTTACCTCTCCAATTCCACAATAGGGGCATTTCATCTTTCTTTGCTTTCCCGTTGTTGATAATAGTAGCAATAACTTCTTAAAAGTGCTGCTTCTATAGTCATAAAGCTCTTCGAAATCTAATTTCTGTTCTTCAGTATATTGATTGTGCTGTATGAGGGATTCCAAAATATTATTTTGAAAATGATGGTCATAGTCAATAAACTTATTTCGGACATCTGGCTTTATCAATTCAATTCGATCCTTTAATTCTTTGTTTCTCTTTTTCTTTAATACTATTTCAAAAAAATCAAAGGAATTCTCCGCATAAGGGTTCAAATTCTTCATGCTTTATTACCAATTAATGAGCGGATAAACAATTTAGTATTTAAACTTAAGGGAATCTCATCAAATTCTAGAATATCTACTATTTCATCAAAACTATTACCATCTTCAACTAATCTAGAGATAATTCCTCTATAGGGTTTGTTGGCATTAGCATCCCCAAACACGTCGTCTGTTATTACACTGATATTTTCCCCAAAGGATTCTATTCCAATTCTTCTGATCGATGGGATAGTTTCCAGTTTTTCAAGAACGAAAACATTTTTCGAAAATAACTCACGGACAACAAAAGGTGAATGTGTGGCAATGAGACAATACGAGTCAAACTCCTCCACAAGTTCATATATCATTGACATTAACTCTGTAATTGCGTTCGGATGCAAGTGTGTTTCAGGTTCATCGTAAATGATCAATGCATCGTAACGGATTTTGGCAATAATCTCAGTTACAATATTTAACAAGATACTTTGGCCGGAGCTTAATTTTCTTTTAATTACATCAAATCTAATGTCAATCTTTTCCAATTGGTAGTTTCGCGTTACCGGTAAAATTTCATTTACAATGTCTTCCGAGATGAAGGATAGCAAAAATGATCTCCATTGTGGAACTCTTTCATGCAATACAATTTTCTCCCAGTTAGTATAAAAATTTTGAAGCCTGTAATTATCACTTTGTAATTGACCATCATCTTGCTTTAGCCCAGAATAGGAATAACTAAATTTTGCACTGGCTTCTGGTATTTCAAAATTGTCAAATGGACTGAAAGACACAGCAATTATTTTACTAAATGATGGAGCTTTTTGATTAAATAGGTTTTTATTACCTTTTGCTAGATCTGCAGGTAGTTTAGTCAATAGTTGCGTTTTCCCGGTGCCATTTTTGCCTATCACTGCAAAAATTCTTTCGGGAACGGGTTCATCATTATTAAATCCAAAATTCACTTCAATTGATTCCTCTGAATAATTAGGAGTAAAGTGGTAAGAAAAGCTATAGGGGTTCTTATCTTTGGGACCCAATAATATTTGTCGTGCCTTTCTTGCCATTCGTTCTCCACCGTCTGTCCGTATTAAAGAATTTACATAATTACTCGTGTAAGCAAAATTCTCCTGAATATCCAGAAAAAAACCGGCATCCTGAAGAGCATACAAAATTGAAATTGTTTTTTCTAATCCAAAATGTTCCTTTAAATCATAATAAAAATCTTCATTTGATGACAAGGAACAAAATGTACCTTCCAAGGAAGTAAATCGACTTGGAATTGCCTTCCAGGTATCAAGTTCAACTCTATGTATTATTTTAGTACTCCCAATTGAATAATGCTTACCATCTTTGACATATGATAATCCAAATATTGAAACAACTGAATAGTCATTCCATCTCAGATTTGGGTTTAGGATAAAATATTCAGATTCCAGATCTTTGTCTTTTGGTTGCTCAGATACATAGAACGGTATTGTGTTTTCTGAAACGCCATTTGGGATTGAAGTCCTGTATTTTCTTTTAACTACTTCGAATATTTGATATCCATTCTCGTTGATACTTTTTATGCTTAAGGTGTATTCTGTCTTATCTAATTCAACGTTAACCTGGGAATAAATAACCCTGAATTCTTGAGGATTTTCAAACAAAACAGGATCTAATAAAATTGGAATAAAATCAGCAAATCTAAAATTTTCATTTAATACGTCTAGTAAATCATGAAATAGGAAATGTGAATTATTCTTTTCCAAAATAGGAAGCACGGAACCTTTTTCGTTTCCTAATATATCCCAAACTCTTTTAAACAAATCCTCAACAACTTCCGATTTTAATAAATCGACAGTTTCATCCCAATGGTATGCAAGTATTTGATAAATATTTTGCCGTATATTTCTTACTATCTTCATGGCTAAATTATATTGCTGGCTATTCAAAAGTACAAACAGTAAATATAGTTAGATTAGTTAACATAAATGAGAACTTTAAACAACTAAACACTCCTAGGATCTGCTTTCAATGGCATCTTCCCACACCTAGAAACCTCTATAGCCGGACATCCGAAATCTGCCACCACTTTCCCTTCAATGAGGTAAAGACCGGTGCTTCTAAGCGGATAATCCTTTAATGACGGTGGGAAATGAACGGTATCAAAAAAGTCTCCCTGATCATCCAGAAAGGTGCCGAATTTCATATAGGTACCATGCTTTGTTTTCACGGTCTTGTCTGTTACAAAGTCTCCTACCATGCGGATGGTTTTGCCAATATAATTACTCAGCTCACTTGCCTTACACTCACCCCTGTAAGTAGACCGCGCCAGATCAAAGGTGCTACCGGAAACAATAAAGCCCAATAGCTCCATTTCATCGTAATAGTCTTCCATGATGGAATGCTCGAGCCTGGGTAGTACTGGTTTACTGCTCATGGATTCAAATAATACACCGCCTCCTTTTTTATGTTCTTTTTTATCACTGCTGAGTAGAAAATGGGCCTCCCATAGTAGCTCTTTCTTGCCTGCCCCCAAAAACCGAAATGCGCCTACCCTGATCAGTATGATCAGTTGATCCAGATTTGCTCCGGTGCGGATTACAAAATTCTCCAAACCGGTATAGGCTCCGTTTCTATCCCGCTCCATAATGATCCGACTTCCCAGACCACTTTCCATATTCAGCAAACAATCAAAACCCAGGTAAATATCGATACCGTGTATGGTGGTCTGGAAGCCAGAGGTGTTTACGCAAGGCAGGCAAATATTAGCTCCGGAAACCTTTGCTTCATTTACATACACTTTCCGGTTGTAGAAGCCTCCGTAGTTATTGAGTACGCTGACCATAAATTCCAAAGGATAATATGTCTTTAGGAACAAGCTCTGGTAGCTCTCCACTGCAAAGGATGCCGAATGCGCTTTGTTAAAACTATATCCGGCAAAGCTCTCCATCTGCCGCCAGATTTCGCGGCTAACGTCTTCGGGATAACCTTTGGCTTTGCAATTGGAAAAGTATTTATCCTGGATGAGCACCAGGTGATCTTTACTTCGGTATTTACCCGACATCATCCGGCGCAGCACATCTGCATCGGCCATATCCAGCCCTCCATATGCATTGGCGATTTTCATTACATCCTCCTGGTAGACCATTACGCCATAGGTTTCTTCCAGCTGTTCTTTGAATACGGGGTGCGGATACTGAACCAAACTTGGATCATGATGTCGTTTGATAAATTCGGCCATCATCCCCGAAGAGGCTACTCCCGGACGGATTATAGACGAAGCCGCAACCAGGGTCAGGTAATCATCACAGCGTAACTTGGTAATAAGCTGACGCATAGCCGGGCTTTCTACATAAAAGCAACCAATCGTTTTGGCGCTCCTAAGCTGGGCGGCAATATTGGGGTCTTTAAAAAAGCGCTTCGGGTTATCCGTACTGATTACCTCTCCCCTGTTCTGCAGAACGATCTCCCGGCAATCTTTGATGTGACCTAAACCTCGCTGGCTCAGGATATCGAACTTTTCAAAACCAATTTCCTCTGCCACGTACATATCGTATTGAACCGTAGGTAATCCCTTTGGCGGGTAATCCAGGGCTGAATAATAAGTTAAGGGCTGTTCTGAAATCAGTACCCCGGAGGCATGAATGGTGCGCTGATTGGGGAAATCGGCCAGCTTATTGTATACGCTCAGGATCATATTGGTGAGTTCATTTTTATTGAGCATACTTGCTGGTTCATGCACCAGGCGGTCAATTTCTGCTTTCGGCAGACCATACACCTTACCGAGTTCCCGTAGAATACTGCGGTCACGGAATGTACTCATTGCACCCATAAGTGCAGTATGGGAGTTCTGGTAACGGGTAAAAATGTATTTATAGATATCATCCCGCTCGTTCCAGGAAAAATCAATATCAAAATCCGGTGGTGATTGCCGCTTAGGATTCAGAAAACGCTCAAATGGCAGTTTGAGTTCAATGGGGTCAACATCGGTAATCCCCAGACAATAAGCCACTGCGGAGTTCGCCCCGCTTCCCCGGCCTACATAATGGAAATCGCGTCCCTTTGCGTAACGGCAGATATCATTGGTGATCAGAAAATAGCTGGAGAAGTTGAGGTTTTCGATAATATCCAGTTCTTTAGTGATCCGTTCCAATGCGATTTTATCATCCCTGCGGTACCGTTTGACAAAACCATCACGGGCGTATTGTAATAATAATTCCTTGTCATTATAACGGGTTCCCGTAAATGTCTCCTTATTCTTGATCTTTTTAAAATCCATTTCAAAGGAGCATTGCGCCAGTATTCTGTTGGTATTGGCTATTAAGTTTGGGAATTGCTGGTACAGCTCCAGTAGTTTTATCCTGGAGATGAATACTTCATTATTTGGCGCGACATGGCTTTTTTCCAATTGGGAAAGCAAAAGATTATGATCTATGGCCCGAAGCTGTTTGTGCAGGGTGTAATCCGCCGGTTGGTACGTTACCGGAGCAAGGATGACATAACGCTCATAGTTGCTTTTGGGTTCTAAGACAATAAAATTACGCTCAGCCGGACGGATACCGATAAATTCATAGTCGCGCAGGTCCTTTACGGGGACTACCCCAAAAGGATAAATGATGAACACATGATGGAATTCCGGTGCCCGTTCCGGGATCGGTAATTCTTTTTCATTGGCTTTCGTGCGGTATTCGTTTATTTCTTTAAAGCCTGCCGCATTTTGGGCGATGGCAATAAAACGCAGCGTATCTCCCTGGCGGAACTCCATGCCTGCCAGCAGGTTGAGCCCCGCCTTGCGGCCTTTCTGAATAAAATCTATCGATGCCGAACTGTTATTGATATCGGTCAGTACGGCGCTATCGTAGCCATTGGCCAGCATTCCGGCAATCAGATTATCCAGACTTATTGTCCCATAGCGAAGACTATAATTACTATGTACGTTGAGCAGCATACTTCCCTCCCTTTCCTTCTTGTAAACAAATGCCTTTCATTATATATTCTACACCGAATCGCTTACGGATATGATCCATAGCCTGCATCAGGTGTATCTCTTCCATAGTATCATTAAAAATATCCACCTGGTAGTTTCCAGTGATCAGGTTGCTGAACTTCACGCCGATCAGCCGGATGAGCATCCTGCGGCTGTACAGCTTTTTAAACAGTTCCATCACCTTGGCTACGATCTGCTTATCGGAATTGGTATAGGATACTTTTACCTGCTGGGTATGGGTGTCAAAATTGGAATAACGCAGTTTAAGGGTAATACAGCCGGTTAACTTCTCTTCCTTGCGAAGCTCAAAAGCCAGCGCATCTACCATAGCCACCAAAGTTTTTCGAAGTAGATCCATATCGGTTGTATCGGCCTGAAAAGTGGTCTCTTTGCTCATAGATTTTTGTTCGCGGAAGGGCAACACGGGACTTTTATCCAATCCGTTTGCTTTATGCCAGATCGAAACACCGTTTTCCCCTAAAACCCGCCGCATGGTAAAGACCTCCATTTCCTGCAGGGTATGAATCTGGGAAATTCCCATATTGCGGAGCGTGATATAGGATTTTTCTCCAACCATTGGAATCTTACGGATAGACAGGGGTGCCAGAAATGACTTTTCTGCACCGGTATCGACTTTCTTTTCGCCATTGGGCTTTGACTCTCCGGTTGCGATCTTAGAAACAGTTTTATTTTCTGATAGGCCGAAGCTTATCGGCAGACCTGTTTCTTTTATGATCTTTCCCCGGAGTTCCTGTGTCCACTTCCAGCAACCAAAGAATCTATCCATCCCGGAAATATCCAGGTAATGCTCATCAATACTGGCTTTTTCGACTACGGGTGCTACTTCCTCTATAATTTCAGTGACCAAATTGGAGTACTTAGTGTACTGGTCATAATCTCCCCGTACCAGGATAGCTTCGGGACATAGCTGACGTGCGAGTCGCATCGGCATTGCAGAATGTACGCCATAGCGCCGGGCTTCATAAGAACAAGAAGCCACCACTCCCCGATCACCCGTACCCCCAATTAAAACCGGTTTGCCCATCAACTCCGAATTGAGCAACCGTTCTACAGATACAAAAAATGTATCTAAATCACAGTGAACAATATGCCTATCCATAATTTCTAATAATTTTTTTATAGCTTTGTTCAAATATTGAACATAAATCATGTTCATAATATAAACATGTAGAAATGAATACGCAAAAAATATATTTTTTCTCTAATTTGAGATTCTTGCGCGAACGCAGAAAACTCACTCAGGAACAGGTTTCTGACGCTATCGGAGTCCATAGAATAAAATATACGAACCTTGAAAATGGGAAGACCAAATCTCCCAGCATGGATGAATATCTGCAGTTATCCCGGTTTCATCGACTGAGTATAGACACCTTATTGATGGTGGATCTATCAAAAATTGGGGAGTTGAAACTAAGAGAATTAGAAAATGGCGATGATATCTACATCAAAGGCGGAAATATCCGTGTTCTGGCCATCACTGTTGACCGGAATAACAATGAGAATGTCGAGTATGTTCCTATTAAAGGGAAGGCCGGATATGCCGCAGGCGGTTTTGCCGATACTACATTCATTTCGGAATTACCGAAATATTCCCATCCTAATCTTCCTAAATATGGATCGTATAGGACTTTCCCTATCGAAGGTGATTCGATGATACCATTTCCCGAAACGATGGATGTGACCGGACGCTTTATTCAAGACTGGAATACGATTAAACCAAATACATTAGCTATCGTTGTATCAAAAGGACAGGATATTGTCTTTAAAGACATAACTGTAACCAATTCTGGAACGATACTATGTAAATCCTGGAACAGCGAATTTGAAGCATTTGAACTTGGCTTCGAGGATATCTTTGAAATATGGGAGTATCATTCTTATTCTACCGCTTCCGTACCTGAAATGCCCGCAGATCTACAAATTGTATTATCACGACTAAAAGGAATTGAAACAGAAATACATAGTTTGAAAACAAAAGATTAAATTTAAAAATATAACTTAATCATACTTCAATTCAATGGGAAAATTTTACATAGATGATAGTGTCCATTTCGATGCAAACTTCATAATTGGAGCATGTGTCTATTCCGAAGAGGAAAATCTAAATCAAATTATAGAAGAAGTAGTGCTAAATAACGGATTTGACCCTGCTACCTTCGAGTATAAAAGCAGTGCAAACTATTCTAAAGAACCTGCAAAAGCAAACATAAGGGAATCCTTAAAAGTGGTATTGCGAGAAAATTGTAAGTTGGGCATCGTTGTTATCCCTGCGAACCATAGAGATCAATTGGGAAAAGAATGTATTAAGGCTGTAGCTCAATTTCTGAACGTGAATGAACTACTGGGCAAACAAAATGAAGTGTATGTTGATCAAGGAATGTTTACAAATAAAAAAAATGCAGAGGATTATGCATTATCGTTTGGTTTGCCTGATTGCACATTTCACTTGGAGCAGGACTCCAAAATTGTAAGAGGAATACAACTCGCCGATTTAGCCGCACATGTTTGCTCAATACAAATGAAAGATGCAATGGGGCTTGTAAAAAAAATGGTAAAATGCGGTCCAGACTCCGGGTATGAATTAAATTCAGAAATGGAACTGGGCTTTGAAATGTTTGCCACAGTACGCTACGTCTTTTTTAATAAAGGAACTACGGAAGTGTCAGATGATATTATAAAAATGTCAACGGTTCAGGTTGAGCCGTATGGACTGTATATTTCTGAACTATGCAATGAGGAATTGGAAGATTTAGTAAGAAATCTTTTCGGAGAGGTTTATTTAGGCTGTATCCATTAAACAAAAAAATGGCAGCATAATATCTGCCATTTTCAACACTTTATATCAATCCTTAGGAATTTAAATAAGTTGCAAGAATTAAATCATCATTGAGGCTTATCTTTACAAGGATCTTTTTCTTTAATACTTTCACCAATGCAAGAAAAATTACTTAGTCTATCTTGTACTAGCATAGCGGAATTTTCATCATTTCGAAGATATTTCAAGTAGTTAATTAAACTATGATATTTAATAGCTTTGAAATATTCGCCGACAGAAAACTTAACATAGGCATCGTATTCCCGGTATAATTTTCCATCCAGACAGATTCTATAAAATTGTCCAAAGTGGGCGACACCATTTCGTCCAGCGCGAGGAACATAATCTTTATAATTTACGATATCATGTACGTATTTGCCAAAATGCTCCTGCATGTGGTATCGCCACTCACAAGAAACTGCTAACGGAGGTGCAAAATGATAAGCACCTTGAAAGTTATACCCCTTATACCTTAAACATTCCATAAACAATTGAGAAATAGCAGAACCAAGTGAATGACCTGTAGTATACACTGGAAAAGTGCCTTTCTCCCCTTTATAGCCCGTAACTGAAATCATAGAATCAATTTTGAAAAAAAGTTTACCATGCTTAATGAGGTCAATTAAAGATTTCCGAAAACCTCCATGCCCAGAAGGCATATTTGCGAAATCTTCATTATAGGTTGGCGTAGTTTTATACTTCCAAAACTTGGCATCCGTAACCCAGTCCGTAAGTACTTTAGGTTCAGTTCCCCGAAAAGCAATAAGCATAAAATCCTTAGTCACAAACAGCAGAGCCTGCACGTTGGTCTTTCTAAATTCGATAAATTCTGTTTTGATCTTTGATTCAGGATATAAAGCATTTAGGGATTGTGTCCATTTCTCAATATCACTTTTCTTTTCATAAGCCAGGTCTGAAAGTTGCCCGCAGAATAATGCAGTCGCCTGGTCATACGAGCTAAAGTCTTGTTTAAAATTATTCGGATTAATTTCTGACAGATAATAATCCTTTTGTGAAAATGCAAAAAACTTTATGCACAATAAAAGCGCAAGAATAAATACCTTTTTCATAGCATATGACTTTAAAAACAATTAAAAACTATATAAACTCCACCCCAATAATGCGTTCTTTTCAAATCTGTCTTTAATTCCGAAGTACGTCCGGAATTAATAGCCCATGTAAAATCCACAGAACGAGTTTTACTCAAAGGGATATGGCATTGTATCCCTGTATTCCACTCCAGAATCCAGGGATTAGTCTGATTCCATCTTAGTTCATGAACAGAATTCCTAAGCGGAGTACCATGTAACATAGTATTGTAGGCCATAAAAGTCGGTCTTGCTGCGGCAAATAGAAAGACCTCCCACATATCTTTTTCCGGAATGCCGGTTAATTGATTCATGTTGCCCAAAGGATTGAAATTCTGAATCCAATTTTTCGAATTTAAGAGCCCTACCCTCACAGTTGCCATACCATGGACTTGAGTATAATATCCTACAGAAGCCCCGCCACCTACTTTAAGATTAAAATAAGAACGTTCTCCATTTTCAACGCTCGGATTTCCAATGATGAGTTTTTCCAAATCCGCAGAATAAAGAAATACAGGTGAAAATCCATTTGCAATCTGGTTATGCCAGCCTTCCGGATTATATGGAGAATGAGTGTTATTATCATTCATCAGCTTATGGATGCCTGTCTGTACCCATTTACCAATAGGTAGTCCTAAAGCACCAATGTTTAATTCAGTTTGAAATGCTAATCTCCGATCCGGTATTACGTATCCCTTTTTAGTAGAAAATCCTAAAAGAAATGCATATGGTCGATCATCGTAAACTGGAGATTTAGAACGCAAATCATCAGGAGTGAATGCAACACCATTTACCATCCAAGAGGGATCAATTAGCGCAACCCCCTCTTTGTTAGTATTCCTTTTGCCGAGTATCCATTGATCCATTTTACTAATTGGATAAAACAAAGGACTATTAATATAGCTAGAATTGGAAAATCCAAACCCCAAACCTAATGTGTAGTTCTGATCTGTGGACGAAGGAAATAATTGCAAAGGGTTAATGTCTTCGTCAAGATATAATCTAAAAGATTTTCGTTTTTTTTCCGGATTATCACTATTTGTTTCTTGCTGGCTATAGCTGCAAAAAGAAATTAAAAGACAAACAACTGTTGTAAAGTATTTATTGGCGTTCATAAAACAAGATTTAAGGATAAATAAAGAAAATCTTAAAAGTAACCTTACAGCATAAAGCTATTAACACCCTTTTTCGCACTGCTACTGAATTTAAAACCCATTTCTGATCGCAGTCCCAGGGAAATAATTCTAGTATTCTGAAACGAATTATACTTATCTGAATTTAGTAATCCGCGCCACTCTATAAAGAGGTAAGTGGGCATTTTTGACGTAATATTTGTCAACATAGTTTGAAGATTTAAATTCAAATATTGAATATCTGTCGACTCTTTACTGAATATTGAACGAAATGCGCTACTTGATTCTGAAATGGAATTATGCCATCCATAAGTGTATTGAATACTAAATGTAAATTTATCCTTGAATTGAATTGCTCCGATGGTACGAATATTATGTTGCGCAACGGTTACAGTAGTATCAGCAAAATTTGAAATTAACTTATATCCAAAATTGACGGGAGCTACCATAAACGAAAAACCTTTTGGATTATCATACCTGTATGATAAATCCACCTTGATTCCCGCTACTCCAGGAAGCATTAAACCTGGAATGTAAGAAGATGAATCTCGCATATTAATCTGTCCACCTGCATATGGTTGGATCTCCAATGCTATTTTTGACCTATCTTTTAATCTCCATTTTTCAATCCAACCATAATTTACAATTGGAGTTAGGTTTGACAACCCCTTATTATTCCCTGAAAAATTGAAGGAAAGAAGTGCATTTAGTGCTTGAAAAGACGGTTGGTCACCTTCATCTTCTTCATCGGAATAAAATTCCAAAGCGTTTAAATTCTGGATTTTCACAATGGCAACATTTGAGTTGACATGTAAGCTATCTACCTGACTAAATGCAGAAATAGATAAAATGCAAGAGATGCATGATAGTAGAACTTTTCTCATAACTTAGATTAATTGGTTTGTTACTACTAATCTAATACTAGAAAAATACATTTGCAAGAGGGAAAATGAAAAAATAATTCACATACTTATCTAAAGTGATAATGAAATTTCTTTTAGTTAACTACGCTAAGTATTACATATCCATTCCTTAAATGCCTTTGCTTTTAGCTGGCTCACGACTGCCTTTACTGGCACAGGAAATACCAGTTCCACCTCCAGCTTTCCATATTCAATAGCCAGGTAACCTCTGCAAGCTTGTCTTACCGCAATGAGCTGCCGGTTAATCCGAAAGTAATCCGCTTTGTCCAATAAGGCTTCCAGTTCATCAAGGTTAAAGTCGGTAACCAATTCTTCTTTTTCCTTATTGATCAGTAACACATTTCCACCTACTATATATGCTCCCCAGATCTCATGTGGATTAAGAAAAGTTACCGTTTGTCCCCGGTAGGCTTTTATCATTTCTTTTATTGGTAAGCCATTCGCATCATCTGCTTCGGAAAGGCCGGATGTTACCAGGCTTGGATGCAGCTCCTGGCGGTTACCGGTAAGGTGCAGCCCGATCATAAAGTAGGGTGTCATGATAAGGATAACATTTAAAAAGAATATCAGTACCAGCACCAATGGAAAAATATAATACAGGTAATCGGTTTTCAGAATATTTACGCCAAACAAACTAAAATATCCTGTGGCCAGCAACAGCACCATGATCGCTGGAATAGCGATCCCTAATCCAATCTGTGCCAACAGCCTTTTAAACCATCCGTCAGTCCACTGATATTTACCCTCCAGTTTCCGGTTAATGAAATAAACCAATTCAAAGACGATTTGAGCGATAAAGACGGTAGCAAAATACTCCTTATAAAAGTCCATGGTGACAAGCCGGTGGAAAAGCCCAATGGTACTTCCGGTCTCGGATATATACAGGGAGATCAATAAAACCAGTATCAGCCTTACATAGAATTTATCAAAAATATTGCTCATAGTATTATTTGCTTTTTGTGCTTTCATTAAACCTTTCAATTTTTTATATTAGTTAGAACGAATAACCATTGTAGCACTTAAACAAATAACTATGCCCAAGCCTACACTTACACCAGCCAATGTCACCCTTGTGCTGGATGAAATTTACCTACTTACGGATGCTGAGGTAGGTGCTATTGCCGATTCTATGGCCGGAGATTTTTACGGTTGGGTCAATGACCGTTTTGCCCTCACTATTGAGCAGCAAACTTATATCTCCGGGGCACCGACTAAAGTAAAAAAGTTCTGGGGATACCTTCATGCGGCATGCCTCGAAGCCCGCGGAGAAATCAATTTTACTTTGCCTCCGCTTAATCCTGTTCCCCGCCGCGCTAAAGAAACACGGGAGAACCTTTTTGGTGAAGTCACTTATTCAGAAGCAACCGGTGAACTTACCGGCCCATTTCAAATCAATGTTGCATTTAAGCTAGTCTAACAACATTTATATGCGGTAGGATTATTTCCTGTCGCATATTTAGCTTCCTTATCGGTCTATCCATCGTTTAAAGGGCGCTACACGATCAGCACTTACGGTACATAACTTTGTCAATTCCTGCTTTTCCATTCCGGTCCATTGCATCAGATCAGGCTCCAGTATTAACATAAGAGATCTTTCCTGACCGGCTTTAAATGCTGAAATAGCATCAAAATTGACAATACACTTCCTGTTTATTCTGTAAAATTGCACCGGGTCCAGCGCATCCTCCAATTCTTTTAATGGGCTGGACATGATATAGGCATCCTGCATTCTGTTCATTCCCTTTAAAAAAACAAACGTGGTGCCGCTACTGACAAAAGCGAAAGCCAAATCACAGAGTTTAATTGGAATACTTCTTGTCGGGGTATCAATTATCAGGATCTCCTTCTTTTCTCTTTTATTTATAAGCGGCGACTCCTTAAGCGCATCATACTTTATTGTTGATGAAAACAACGAATACGTAGGATGCTCAATACTGCTATTTTCATTTCGATCCATTTCCATGGTGGTACTGCGGCTACCCTGCCCATATTCTGTACGCCTTGACTGGTAGAAATAATAACTGATATAAAAGAAATTCAGGCATAGGATCAATACTACAGAGAAGGGGAATTCATAGGAAGGGTAAGTGGAGGCAAGTATGTCCTGGGAAAAAGAAATGAAATACACAAAAACCAGGGAAAAGGAAAGTAAAGCTACAAGTACAACACCAAGGCAAAACTGTAGTATGCCTCTTTTCAAAACATCCCGTTCCCATGGAACTATGGTATCGAGCTTCATGGTAACCTTCCTTACCGTAAAGGCAATAAATAAAGCAATAGCATAATTAATCGCCAAAGTCGGATAATAAGAAGGTATAGTAAGTGCTTCAAGCGTATCAACCTTTTCGCCTACCATAACCAGAAAATGCGCGGCCGCCAGGCAGACAAGTACCCTAAACCAAAAGTCTTTGTATCTGATCGGTATTTCTTTCATTTCGTATCACTCCAATACGAGCAAAACTGCTGCCTTTATAAATGGTTATTTAATTTCTTATGATATTGCTAATATAACGAATAAATTATATATTTGGAATAGTACTATATATTGAGGCGCGCACCTTAAATATATTTTTCTATAGGGCAAAAATCAAGCGTTACTGCGCAAATAACCAAACTAAAATAAACACATTCATTATGGAAAAAGTATCGTTCACCCCAGATGGGTTTGATGACCTTCAAACCGCACTTTATGCCTTAACCAATGCAGAACTTGAAATTGAAGCGAATGCAGTCTTTACAGATTATGTCACCTGGGTAAAAGACCATTTTATCCTGAATACGTCGCAAGTGAGCTATTTGGAAGGATTGGATACGCTTTTTATTGCACAATTGGCCAGCCGTGCTGCCATAGCTTTTATAAACCGGTTACCCTTAAACCTAATACTGCCTCCCGGTTATGATCCTTCATTACCAACTGTAGGTAAATGGTTTTTGGATGGTAGTACGATCGTTGTACTCAATAGTCCGGGTCAGGCGGTCTCTGCGACCGGAGAACTGATTTATGAGATTCAAATCGAGTAGAAGGAACCAAAAAATCCAATTTGGTAATAAACTGAATTTTAATATTTTTATACACAAAAACCTGCTATTTTGAGCAGCCATAAAATATTTCCTGTGAACTAAACAAAACAACAATTGGGCATGTTTTTCGTGCCCAATTAATTTAAGTGCAAGAGGTCCTAAAATCCCATTACAAAGTCGTAGAAAGTCTCTTTATGAACCGTTTTGCCATCATGTAAAACAATCATAAGTAATCCCAGTTCCAATTGAAAACTCACTTCTACTACATGCAGCATTGGGAAAAGCTGTTTTTTTATAATAGCTCTTTTGATTTGAGCTGCATATAACCTTGCCAGCTTATCTTGCCAGCTTTGTTCTATTAACTCGTTTAAGAAAATAAGCTGCTCCTTTCCTTCAAGTAATGACACTAAATATTTCCGCTCAGCCGGCAGGGTAACGATCATGCAGTTTGCTTCAGGGCGTTGGATAGAATGCATCTGAGCCAGCATGATCTCTTTATAAGGCTGCAGGATAAACCCTTTTACGGATTGTAAATTGGGCCAGTCAAATTTTTGCAATACCAGGTAAGTATTCCCTGATTCAGGTAGTTCGTCTAAATAGGCTTTTGTAAGGAGTTTAAATGGAATATACACAAAATGGTTTTTTATAGCTGTATGCTGCGCTTCATAGAGGGTTAAAACGCAATATTAATTTTTTAATTTATTAAATTAAAGTAATTTCAATGTGGTATTAGACAATGAATTAATCCTGAATTCTGCGTCGTAAGCTCATACCCCAATACACAAGTAGCCTGCACATGCAGGCTACTTGTGTATTGGGAGGGGTAGAAAAGCAGGAAGATTACCAACAGATGGCTATAAATTATATTATATTTTTTATATTTGACTATCCTTAAAACATACAAACGCACCTGCCCTGCAGGAACCTTATTTGTGAATTCCACTCTTAATACAAGCCGATCACATAATTGATACCTATAATTTATCAGATTGCCCGTGAAGCCTGTTACCATACTTCCTGAAAAAGAACTCATTAACCGCATACAATCAGGTGATCAGGCTGCCTTTGAGCAATTATATTTCCAGTATGCCGGGAAGTTAACCCATCGACTACTACATCTACTTAAATCCGAAGAACTTGCCCAGGACATCTTACAGGATGTCTTTCTAAAAGTTTGGGAAGTTCGGGATCGGCTCGATCCCGAACTATCATTTGGTGCTTTTCTTTACACGATTGCCGGAAACTTATGTAAAAACACTTTTAGGAAAGCACTGTCTCATCAGTTGTACGAATCCGCGCACGGCTTTGAAGAAGCTTATTCTCCGGTTGAACAACATTTAGAAAGGAAAGAAGCAGAACTGGCGTTGGAGTCTGCGCTTTCAAAACTTACCCCCAGACAAAAGGAAGTATTTACCTTACATAAGATCGAAGGCAGATCATATAAAGAAATCAGTGAGTTATTGGGTATAAGTCCAAATACCATAAATCAACTAATACAGCAGGCTAATAAACAGCTTAAAGCTACTTTAATTACCCATTCCCTATTGCTGGCCGCAATTTTATTGGGCTAATCTTCAGCGTCTTATAAATTACTTTCAGCTTTTACACTTTTCTTATAGCTAATTGTCCCGCATTGGGTGTATTTCCACTATATACCTAATCGAAAAGATCATGGAGCAAGATATCAAACAGCTATTTGACAAATACATTACCGGTACCGCCAGTAAGGCGGAAATCCAGCAGCTCTATGACTATTTTGAAACAACGGGTAATAGCCAGGAGTTAGATACACTAATCAATACTTACCTCCAATCAGAAAAAGAACCTAGTTCAAAAACTACAGATGACAAAGTTATCCATTTGGTAAATAATACCTGGGCAAACATTCAGGCAACTTTACCGACTGCTCCCGAACGAAGAAGAAAAGTAATGCCATTAAAATGGATAGCGGCTATTGCGGCGATGCTGGTCATGGGTATTACGACAACCTTTGTATTGTGGAATAAGAACCCCGTTGAACCGCAACTCACCAGTATATATGGATCAGATGTTATGCCCGGAACAAATAAAGCAACACTAACCCTTTCCAATGGGAAGCGTTATGAATTAAAGGACAGTAAATCTGGTTTGCAGATAAAGAGTGATGCCATCATTTACGGGGATGGTGAAACCATTGCGGCCACCGGCGAGGTTATGGAAGCAACTATCCATGTCCCCAATGGCGGTATCTATACCGTTAAGCTTGCGGATGGAACAAGGGTGCAACTAAACTCAGGATCTGAATTTAGCTATCCGATCCGTTTTAGCGGAAAAGACCGATTGGTAAAGTTATCGGGAGAGGGATACTTTGAAGTAAGCCATAATCTGGATAAATCATTTAAAGTACAATCCGGGCCGCAGATTGTAACTGTTTTGGGTACACATTTTAATGTGCAGGCTTATGGTAATGAACCCATTGAGACAACATTACTGGAAGGAAAAGTACTGGTGCAGGCTACAACTTCAACCGGTTCGGCAATTCTCTCTCCTAACCAACAAACGCGATTTGACAATGCAAAATTTAAAATAAAGAATGTTAATGCTAAGGACTATATCGGTTGGACAAAAAATCTGTTTGTCTTCAATGATCTTACTTTAGGCCAGATATTCAAACATCTGGAAAGGTGGTATGATGTCGAAATAGATTATCCTGCCAGTATATCCGGTGAGCAGTTTTTGATGGAGATACCAAAAAACAGGAAGTTATCTGAAATACTGGAACCAATTTCTGATCTGGCCGCATTTTCTTTTAAAATACAAGGAAGGAGGATTACGATAACAAAGCGATAAAGACGTTTCATATGTTTGCCAGGGTACCATAAAAATGCCGGGGTTGCGCTAACAACTCCGGCGGGTATCGGGTAAAAAAATAAAAATTCTGACAACTCTACATTTTTAACCCTGATACAAACTTACTCATTGTCGGCATTATTGTCAACAGGTTTAAGCTGTATCCACTAACCAAAGAATTATGAATGGTTTATTTCATTCAATTGGCGGCAGGTTTTTCAACCTGCAGGAAAGCAAACAAAAGCTTCCCTCCTATGCGCACAGCTTAAGGGTACTTACATTATGTGTATCTCTTTTTGCAGCCAGCAAAATTGCCCGTGCACAGGACATTAGTCTTACTGCCAAAAACGAATCACTGGAACTGGTCATTAAAAAACTCCGCGCACAGACAGATTATGTAATCATGGCCCCTTCTTCTACCCTGGCTAAGACGAGACCGGTAACGGTCAATCTCAAAGGGGTATCTATTGATCAGGCCATGAGGGAGATTTTTAAAAATCAACCCGATAACCTTGATTATGAAATCAAAGGAAAAAATATCATTATTCGCCAGCGATCTGAACCCGATCTGAATAAAACTAAAGGGGAACGACCTGCAAAGAAATCAGGGCGTATTCTTGATCAAACTGGAAACCCTATTGCCGGGGCTACCATAACTTCTTCAAAAGGAGGAATTGGTACCAGCTCCAATGGATCAGGTTTATTTGAAATTGCTGTTCAGGATGGGGATCACGTCTCCATTAAGATGCTGGGGTATGAGCCGCAGGAAATTGAAGTAAGGGGGAACTTTGGAGATATCCATCTGGCTCCCTCCAACATCGTAATGGAAACTGCAGATGTCATAAATACCGGATATCAATCAATACCTAAGGAAAGAGCGGTAGGCAGTTTTGTACAAGTAGATAACATGCTGCTCAACCGCTCTGTATCTACAAATATTTTAGATAGATTAAACGGGATTGTACCCGGATTAGCAAAAGATGAAATCGGTAATTTTAATGGTGAAATTCAAACAAATCCCAATAATAGATCATCAGGACTCACCATAAGAGGGAAAAGTACCTTACTCTCCTCAACAGATCCTTTAATCGTTGTAGATAATTTCCCATTTGAAGGAGAACTATCTTCCATCAACCCAAATGACATTGAAAACATTACTATCTTAAAGGATGCCTCTGCTGCATCGATTTGGGGGGCGCGTTCTGGTAATGGAGTAATTGTTATTACTACTAAACGTGGGAAGCGAAATGAAGCCATTAAAATTGATTTTTCTTCCAATGTTACTATTGCTCAAAGGCCGGATGTGTACTACAATCAAAACTATATTGATTCCAGAAATTTTATTGACATTGAACAATACCTCTTTAAACAGGGATACTTTGATTCTGACCTTATGGATAATTCTAATTATCCGGTTGTAAGTCCTTCCGTGGAAATAATGAACCTCGTAAAGACAGGAGCCATCACTGATGCAGAGGGTCAGAAAAGACTGGATATCTTAAGGAATTCAGATGTTCGAAAGGATTGGGAAAAGTACATCTATCAAAAAGCGCTAAAACAACAATACTCGCTGGCTATGCATGGCGGTACAACTAATATCACTTATCGCCTAAGTGCTGGATATGATAAAAATAAAGATGAAATGGTTCGTAATGGATCTGATCGCTTAACAATAAATACCCTAAATACCTACCGCCCCATTAAAAACCTGGAGATTATCGCTGGTTTAAATTATGCACAATCCCATACGAATTTGAATAACACTTTTAATCAATATAGTATTAGTGGGGCGAAATATTCTGGCTCTTATTTCCCCTATTCAATGTTGGCAGATAAAGAAGGAAATCCAATTGATATTCTTTATGGATTCCGGGAAAATTACCTACTACAAGTTGCGCAACAAGGATTTAAGGATTGGAGATATAGACCTTTGCAAGAACTGTTAATAGCTGATAATAGGACAAAGGTAAACAGTATTCTGGCGAAGCTCAGTGCATCCTATAAAATTCTGCCTGAATTAAGTGCGACAGTCAATTATCAAATAGAACAACAAAAAATCTCCAGCCGTAATCATCAAACCCAGGAAAGTTATTATGTGCGAAATTTCTATAACACCTTCTCAGTCTACGATCCTGCAACAAATAAGGTTTCTAGTATTTTTCCTAAAGGTGACATCCTAAGTCTAAATGATTACACGTGGACTTCATGGAATTTTAGAAGTCAGCTTAATTATGATAAAAGGTTGGGTAAACACTCCATAACGGCTTTAGCAGGATTTGAATCAAGGGAATTAAAAACAGATGGCTCCGGTCAGTCTCTCCTTGGCTATGATGATCAGTTCGGCACCTCCAATATGGCATTAGATTATGTGACATTCTATCCCACAAGTCCGACCGGATCTTCCAGATTGCCCTCTCCTTCAAGTCGAATATATGGTGTCATCAACCGATTTCTTTCCTATTATGCAAATGGCTCATACAATTATAATGACCGCTATACCCTCACGGCTAGCGTGAGAACCGATGGCGCAAACCTTTTTGGTGCAAAAGTGAATAACCGTTTTACCCCATTATGGTCTATAGGCACTGGATGGAAAATCAGTAATGAATCATTTTATCACCAAGAATTTCTTCCTTACCTAAATTTAAGAGCATCGTATGGATTTAACGGCAATACCTATCGCTATGGGACTGCGCTCTTAACCGGACGATACGGTACTGCATTACTAACGGGCGCTCCTTCAATAACGAACTTAACGGCGCCCAATCCTGAATTAAGCTGGGAAAGAGTAAAGAACCTTAATCTGGGACTGGACTTTGAGACTAAAGACAACTTTGTCACCGGAAGCATTGAATACTACAATAAAACCGGTATTGACCTGGTCCAGCCCACCGCGTTGGCTCCGCAAACCGGATTTACTACATATACCGCTAATACAGCAAAGACCAGCACTAAGGGACTCGATGTAAATATTACAGCTAATTGGTTGAGAAAGGAATTGCAATGGAAGACAGTTTTCCAGTATAGCCTTGTTAAAGATAAAATTCTGCGGTATGATGCTCCATATTCCGACATTACCAGTTTCGGAGGTATTGTAGGTAAACCACTTAACGCATTATTTGCATACAGGTGGGAAGGATTGAATCCGGAAAACGGCAATCCGGTCGGATGGTTAAACGGCGAAATGAGTGAAGATTATGCAGCCCTTATTGCTAACCTAAAAGAAGAGGATATCGTATATAAAGGCAATCGAACCCCTACATCCTTTGGTTCTTTGAGGAATGATTTTACCTATAAGGGTTTTGACCTTTCTTTTAATATCACCTACTTTTTAGGGTACAGTTTCAGGAGAAGCTCAATTGATCCAAATTATTCTTCCATACTCACCAATCAACGTCATACTGATTATATAAACAGATGGCAAAAACCAGGAGATGAAAAAAACACGAATATCCCCTCACTGGTTTATCCAGAGGATTATTCAAGAACGGCCTTTTATCGGCTTTCCGAAACGCTTATCTCTCCAGGGGATCATTTACGCTTGCAAGACTTTCGCCTCGGCTATGATATGAACACCCTGCTGCCAACTTCCAAAATCAAATGGAATGCATTTTTATATATAAACAACATCGGCATTATCTGGAGAAAAAATAAAAACGGTCTTGATCCTTCTGTGATTAATTACCCGGTACCCCGTACTTACTCCATAGGTATTAACGCAAATTTTTAGCATTATGAAAAAGAGAATTTTATTATACATATTATGCCTGCCATTGATATTTGCCTTTCCTTCCTGTAAAAAAGACTGGCTAGATCAAAAATCAGACAAGGGATTATCGGTTCCTCAGACTCCTGCTGATTTTCAAGCAATTTTGAATAATCCAAACATAATGAACAGAAACTATTCCTATGTTGGTAATTCTGGGACTGATAATATCTTAATAAATGATGCTGACGCCGGAACGCTACTGGAATATGAACTGAGTCTTTACCTATGGGAAAAGAACATACCCTGGATTAACGAAACCTCTATCCAATGGACTTATCCCTTTACTGTCATTGAATGCGCCAATATTGTATTAGATGGTTTACAAAAAAATGGACAATCAAATGAGGAAACTAGTAACATCAAAGGCCAGGCTCATTTTTACAGGGCTTATGCTTATTACAGCGCAGCACAGGTGTTTTGCCCTCAATATGAAAGCCAAAGCGCCAATAAGGTATTAGGCTTACCCTTAAGGACCCAGCCGGATGTAAATATCCTTTCACAGCGATCAAACCTGCAGGAAGTGTATAACTTAATTATTTCAGATCTGAAACAGGCTTCCTCCCTTTTGCCAGGTACTGCACCCTATTATACCAGACCTTTAAAAGTAAGTGCCCTAGCTATGCTGGCAAGAGTATACCTCAATATGCAGGACTATCAAAACGCCAAGCTGTATGCGGACTCTGCAATCACACTGAAATCAGCATTAATTGATTTTAATGATCCTAGCCAGGTATCCAACTCAATGTCCTTTAAATTTAAAGCTAATGGGGTCGGAAACCCGGAAATAATCTTCTATGCATTTAAATCCCTGTCAATTTTTGAAACTGGTTTCCTCGGCCAGGGAATTCAGGTAAGTCCCGAGTTATACAATATCTATGAAGACAATGATCTTAGAAAAACATATTTCTTCGGAAAGTCCGGTAGCCGTCTCAATTTTATAGGCTCATACACGGGAGCAAGAACAGATTTTTCCGGTATTGGCACTAATGAGGTTTATTTGATCAGAGCTGAGGCGAGCGCCCGCCTGAATTTATTAAGTCAGGCAAGAGCAGATTTAAATAAGCTACTGACACTTCGATATAAAACAGGAACAGCTCCTTCTATTACCGAAAATAATCAACTAGCGCTGCTAAGTACTATTTTAAAAGAGCGCAGGAAAGAGCTTCCCCGTACTGGTAATACCAGGTGGGAAGATCTCAGAAGGTTAAACCTTGATCCAAATTTTGCCAAAACATTGACCAGAATTTACAAAGGGGAACAATACAGCCTTGAACCAGGTAGTCCAAGATATGTACTCCCTATTCCCAACAATGAAATCAGAATGAGTGGAATAACACAAAACCAACGATAACATGAAAAAGACATTATTATATTTTATAACAACTTTAATTCTTTCCCTTTATATCATTTTGGGATTTGCTCAAAACAATAGTAATGAAAAATACAGGATTAAATTAAAAGTTGATTATGAATTAAATCAACCCGGAGACTCTTTAACATTGTTGTTTTACCCACAAGAAGCTTTGACCTTGCAGCAAATAGGAATTGTCGATAGTAGTGGAATGTGTTCTTTTGATGTTGGGCAGGAATTTCCTTTTGGTAAGTTTTCAATCGAAAAATTCAAGAAACACAAAAGAAATGATAATCGTATGATCGTATATAAATTATACTGGGAAGCCGGGGACGATATTACTATTAAAATTAAAGATAACTCCATTATTAATGACTATTCCACAAACCTCAATATTTCAGGGCGGGGAGCAGAAAAATACATGCTTCAAAACAAACTCAGACAAGAATTGGAGAGTATTTACGAGGAGGCCCAAACAAAAAACATCGTTTCTGCCGACTCGTTAAAATATCTTAATCAGTTAGAGCATCGCCTTTGTTCTGTTTTAGATAATGCAAAGAATAGGATATCACCATTTTTATACGATGTACTCAAGACAGATATCCTCATGGTTCGATATGATCCTATAATTGATAATTATTTATCCTTCCGTTTGGATTATGCAAAAGAAAGCCCGGACAAAAGAAATCAGCACATTAATTCCATTCATAAATTACTAACTCAAATCAAAAAATTCCCCGTATCTGACAAGGCAATGGCAGCCTCTGGACGATTCCAGCGAGCATTTGGGGAATTATTTTTCGCTACCGCCTTATTACGGAATAATCCACCCGATTTAAAAGCATCCCTTAGCGAAATAGTTCACTATTTTCCAGGAGTACAAAAAGAATCCGGTATGTTATCATTATTAAAACAATATGGACTTACCAAAAACCAAACAGAACTAGCTGAAATTAAAAAATCAGTGATGACATTTCCTTACAACGCCATTTTAAACAAATTATTGGTACAGAAAAGGCGTAATGTTTACGGATATACCTTTATGGACACTTCTAGGAACTTAATTGACCTGGAGAAATATAAAGGAAAATATTTATTAATTGATTTTTGGTATACCGGATGTGGTGGATGTGCTGTATATTACCAAAACGCGCTGTCAAAAATTGAGGAAGAATTTAAGGATCATCCAAAATTTGCGGTAGTCTCCATCTCGGCAGACAGGGATTTTGAGAAATGGATAAAATCGATTCCAATTAACCGATATACAAATACTCATGCTATTAATCTAAATACAGGGCTACTTGGAAATAAGCACAAATTTTCAGAAGATATCGGACAATGGAAATATCCTTTTATTATTTTGGTTGATCCAAATGGTAATATAGTTGAATATGATACAAATTCGATAAGAACAACTAAAGAGCTATTAAGGGAAACTTTAAAAAAATATTTACAATAAAAAATAGGTGGAGCAATAGCTCCACCTTATTAAAGAAAGCAATGTATTAATTGCTTTTTGTGTCCGTAACTAAAGCGTTACTGTTGATATACGCCTCTGTTTGGGGTGAAGTCATCGGGGAAGAACTTTCCCAGCGACAAGGTACAGGACCTGCATTATTACAATTCAATGGTTCACCAGCAGCAAATTGTATTTTACCTGATGCGTCTCTCCCTGTATAATGATACACCAGGGTGGTTTCAGTTTTCACTTCAGGTTTTGCTTTTGTTTCAGCTTTTGTTTCAGGAGTACCTGCAAAAGAGAAAACGGAGGCCAGCATTAAAGCGGCTGCAGAGAAAATTACTTTTTTCATAAAAATTGTTTTTGGAGTTAATGATTAATGAAAGGTTCCGGCCAATTCAAGGAAAACTGGTTTTTCGGGTTAGAAATATTGCCTACTCTATTTCAGGTTTTCAGCACCGCCTGTACTCAGACACTCATAAAAGTATATTATTTCACATTATTGTTATTTATTAGTTAATGCATAACAAGCCATTTAGCATTTCATTAACTTTGGACTACTTGTTGATCAGATGGAGAATCTATCAACGAGAAATATCCCCTATCATCTTTAAACCTTTAAATTCTGTTTATGATGATCTATTACTCAATTGCCCGAGGGCCGTAATTACTTATTATATTTTAACACTGCTGGTATATCTTTCCTGGCGAATTTCAACACCTATTCATTCATGGATAAGATTGGAAGCAGCATTTAAAACTGCTTCCCAATTCAGATCAATGCTACTTAGGACAGTTAAAAATATAAGTACTGTTCGTAGTAGAACCGGTTGTAGGATGCGAAGTTTCTGTACTCTTTGCCCCGTCTGCTGCTTTAACTCCATCGAACGTAAACACCGTTCTGCTGACCAATACAATTTGATTCTTTGTTGTTTTCATAATGTGTTTTTTAAGGTTTCTGACATAAAATTAGTACACCAAAACACCTTATTCCAGATAAATTGATGAATACCCCTTTTAGCATACATGAATTGCCACTTTAGCCCTATGTTAACAAAAAATACAAGTCGTTTAACGACTATTTTAAGACGGATTTCTCGCCACATCATTCCAATATTGCTATTGGTACTTATTGAAATGTCACCCAAGTTTCCTACCCTAAAAGCTGCCAACCTGGGAATCTACATAGTTTACTATATCTATGATATTGGCTATTTTTATTTAATAACATTAGGTTTTATGCCACTAGTGATCTCATGGTTCCGAAAGAAACGATTATTGCAGGAACTTGTTGCAGCATTAGCTATACCATTATATGGAATCCTAATTATATTTTACTCCGCAGGTTATACTTTCCTGTTGAATGGGAAAGCAACATTATTCCTTGACTTTGAAACGATTCAGAAGGGCTCAATGAGAGGTGTGCTTATCTGTGCCCTGGCATATGCAGTTGCTTATGCCCGCGAAAAAATAAAATCAGACAAACAGGTTAGCGATCAGAAAATTTATGCCCTACAGCTGGAAAATAACATTTTAAACCTACAGACTAATCCCCACTTAATAAATAATGTACTCGGATATCTAGCCGAGCGTATTGAAACCTATTCATCGGCTGATGCAAGTGCAATAGTTCTCCTTTCGGAGCTGACATCGGATTCATTAGGGGCGACTGATGAACAAGGAAAAATATCGATACTGGATGAAATAGGATATATAAGAAAGTACTTAAAATTAGAAGCACTATATCGGGAAAAGGAGCCTTTCAAAAATATACAGATTAATATAGATGGACAAGAGCATTTACGTATTGCTCCTAAACTACTGCTCGATCCGGTGGTCAATTTATTAAAATATGGCGACAACCAAAATGAGCAAAATACATCCTGTATAACAATTGGAGTCTATGGAACAGCACTGCACATGGAAACATACAATATGAAGAAATTATCTAAAAAAACCATCGGAAATCACATCGGAATCAAAAATTTAAAGCAGCGACTGGAACTAAACTATCCAGAAAAACACCTTTTAAGTATCGAAGAGAACGAATTGGAATACCGGTTAACCTTAGCTATTGAATTATGTTAAGATGCTACATTATTGATGATACGCCATCTGTGGTCAGGCAGTTGCAAAAGTATATAGACCAAACAGCAGGGCTGGAATACAAAGACTATACAGAAAGCGGACAGGAGGCACTACAGGTTTTACAGAACCCGGCCTCAGGTATAGATTTGGTATTTTTAGATATTGAGCTACAGGACATCTCTGGCCTTACAATATTAGAATTATTAGCGAAGCATTATATTGTCATTTTGGTCAGTGGACACTATCACTTTGCTCAGGAGGCATTTGTTAAAGGCGCATCGGGTTATTTATATAAGCCTTTAAGCTATGACCGTTTCTTTGCTGCGATTGAAAAGGCAAAAGAAATTCATAGGTTAAAAAACAAAGTAGCCATTACACCGGCAAAATACATTTACTTACCTGGAGGCGGAAGGGAGGTCAGAACGAAGATCATTTCTGTGGACATAACTTATATACAATCCTCTGGAAGTTTCTGCTCTATATTTTTCGATGAGCAGCCTCCTTTCCTTTGTTCATTAAGCCTGAAACAGCTTAGTTTGGTACTATGCCCACCTGATTTTATCCAAGTAAACAGATCAGTAATCGTAAATAAAATAAAAATCGTCCGGTATGACGCAAGCGACGTATACCTGGACGAAAAGAAACTCATTTTCTCGATTACCGACAAATTCCGCGATACTTTTAATGAAGCATTGACTTCTGATGGCTATAGTTTTTAGTATTATACTTCAGATTTTTTTCGACCAGGTCCAGTAGGCTGAAAACAACCAACTCGTGACTTCGTTGAAAATTTGAAAATAAACGGTTAATATGCATGTGCATCAGGTCAGTCAACATAGGGGCCTGTCTCCTATCTGGACACCGATTTAAAATATAACTTAGCGACAAACTAAAATCAATCTCATTCTGATCAATAAGGTCAAGGGAATCTAGTATAAGTTCTTTATACTCCTGAAAATACTGTCGGATCTTACGGAATTGATTATTCTTTAACCCATGTTCCTTTTCAAACATATGTCGAATGTGGCTCATCCATTGGGACCATCGCTCCTGACCTATAGGACTACTGCATTTTATATGATTAAATATTCGGATGCAATGGCAGTATTTAAAAAGGTCATCCCTTCCTGCCTGGATCATTTGGATTACCAAATTACTATCCAAATGGAAATGTTGTTCGACTACCTCAATTCCTGCAATACCGTATCGTTCCATCTCACGGTTATAGGCATTTATTGAAATATTGTTGATTATACCACTGTTAATCTTTGGTTCAAGTGTGCCATACAAGAGGTCTAAAAATGACAATCTAGATTCATCAGGAACCTGGACTCTAAATCGAATATGGTTTCCATTTTCATTATACCTGATAAAGAACCATTTTTTTATTGAGCTTATTTCTTTATTTAATACTAGCTGTATACCAAGTATGATGTTATCACTCTGGGCGGGTGAACAATAAATCTCTAGGTAAAGCCAATCCTTAAATGGAAGAAAAAGTCTCTTGTCTTTATTTTTAAGGTCTATTGGACTACTTTCTTTATAAAGCTCATTTGTATGAACTAACGGTATGGAAAACTGATTATTAAATGCATTATTTTCCTTATCCCTGATTACAGGATCTAAGGGAATCATTACGTTTTCCAAAAAAATACTTCCAGCTTTTACGATCTCTTGCACTAGCATTGCTCCCTGAATTGAACAGTTTAAATCAAATACTATGCTTTCTTCATTCCGGGGTATTTTGACTATTGGGCCGATCCCATATTCTGCTACATGATCTTTTAAAACCTCGGTCGGGTTACGGCTATCCTGAATTATTATATCCGATTTCGATATCTTCAATTTTGGAAGGCTTAGGATAATGTTCCGGAATTCGACCTGTGGATAATACTTCATCCCGGGAACCAAAGCCGGAAAATTAAAGGAAAGGTCACCGATAAGACCATGAAAGGATAAATCATACAGGAATCTGAATAATGGCAATTTTGATCGTCGATAATTATAAGCTGATGCCATCCTTGGAATAAGTCTTTTGCCTAATCGTTTAGAACGTAAAATCACCTCTGAGGCGGATATAGTGATAAACAGGTCATCTATGGTAATTGGTTCTTCTATATCGGGAAAATTGAGGATATTAAGTTCCTGATTGTAGAGTTTAGCGCGCCTGTTTACATTATCTACATTCAGCTCTGCGTTGTAACTAATATCAAAAAAGAGTACCCCAGGATTGGATTCCTCTTCGATTTGAGTAATACTCTGACAAATATCACGAATCCCATTGCAAGCCAGAGAAAACCTACCCGCCAATTGGGTAAATGAGTGGCCACCAATTCGATCAAAATACAATATCCCTTGGTTTAAGCTACAAAAAAGTGCTACACTGTTTGCAAGCTCCGGTCCTTGGGAATCAACCGGCAGACCCTTTAGATCATCTAACCTGATCGTTTCATCAATTCCTTCCTTCTCTAAAGCAGATTTCAAATATTTTTCTACAGGATTTTCAGATTTTGCTTCTTCATCTAATTGTAGTTCTTTAATAATATCACTGACGGCATTATTATAAAAGTTGCCGTAACCTACCCCGATATCCGGATCAATCGCAACCATTAAAGGAATGGTCTGTCGGTCGAATCGTTTGTTATATCGTTCAATAAATGAAACCATGTTGGGATTAATGGAGCTACCAGACTGGGAGGATTTTAAAATATTAATCAGGTCTGGAATATTCCGGAAATAGCTTGCCGGAACCTGCAAATCAGCATCTACCACTTCACTGATCTGGTATTTTACTTTTTGGGAGTGCTCGTACCCGACCCTAGAGAAATAGTCCACTCCAATCATATTGGGTTCTTTTTCGGTAATGATCAAACCACAATCAATTAACGGTCGTATGTATGGTTCCGCATCTGGTACTGTTTTGATCAGTTCCCTATAAAACTGTGGATATTGAAGTGCTTTCAAAATCTTATATATTTCAGGATCTGAAACTATTTCAGACAGTTCAAAGGCTTCTCCTACTCTTTTTACGTATCTAATAAATCCGTCAAGAGTATAAAATGTGCTATTGGCAAATAGTTGAAGTTCTTCTATATTGGCTTCATTGGAAAGTGCGGCAACTTCAGGCCAGTTTATTAATTCATGCAAAACCCTTTCTTTTTCCAGTATATTATCTGATCCACCAGAATGAACTATATCAACTATTCCTACAGCAGCAAATGAACCGTAGGGCGTACACCTATATTTTGCACGGTTGAAGTATTTTAAGACCGTTCTTTTAATGTGCTCCGGCTGTAGCGGAAATTCAGAATAAGATAGGCCGTGTATCAAATGGTAAAATTCAGGAGTGGAATATTTTATAGATTCTTTTAATGCGGCCCAGGAATCTTCCAAGTTGGCTTCCATAGGAAATTGGGGTACGCGGAGAATTGCTTTAGAAAAAGGCTTCATAGTGGTTTTTTGCCTAAACTATAAATTACAAGCAGTTTTTGATTGTTATTCCTATGAACACCGGATTTAACCAGTTATAAACACCATTTAGATCAATCAAAAAATACAAAAGCGGAAGCAAGAATGCTTCCGCCTTGTTTCATTTACTCATTAATCCAAAAGTTGTTTATAACTTTCAATCTTCTATTGCTTCTGTTTTAACGACACCGATTTGAAAAATTTATCCTTTTCTAAATCATGTATTTCATTGTCTATATACCAAACTTCTAAAACGTAAAGCGAATTTCCCAATAAAAGTAATTTCGAAAATCGTTTATTGCTTTCTGGCATTGAAGGTTCTTTACTTGCATATTCTATATCCAATCCAAAATCATTATATCCTAAACGATTGGCCTTCTTTGAAATTAGGTAATGAAATGGTTGATTTATTTTAGAATCTGCTATGCTTTCTAAAATTGAATGTGCCCACGATTCTCTGTCACTATCGGTTGCCAATAGATAGCCGTAATAATCGTCTATTATTCCATTTTTTACACTGAGGCTGAAAAGGCAACCACTTTGTTGACAAATATATTGAACTACCCCTAAACTGTCTGTTGGACGATGAATGGGTTTTGTTGGAAATGAAATGCAAAAAACATTATCTATATGCTCAGTGTACCATTTCCGAGCATAAGAATTTAGTGAAATTAGTAACAGGAATATAAATACAATGAACTTATAAAACATTTAAATATCTTCTTTATATATTTAGAAACATTCAAGAATTTCAACTTACCTCTTCATATAACCTAAATGAAAGCGGCGGAAAATCCCTATTAGTTTTGAATTAACCCTCTTTCTTTATTGCCCAGTATTCAGCATCGGGACTCAATTGGGAACCAATTTGCACCCAGTCGTCGTACAGGTCTTAGTCAAGGGAAATTTCATTGTTTTCATCTAAAACAAAACACTTGGCCTTTTTAACCGCTGTTGTAATAATTTGACTGTCACGGTCTGGAGGAGTTGTTCTAAATCACCATTCAAACTCTTTATCAGATAATTCTAAGTCCCCAGATAACCCATTTCGAAAAACAAGTATTCCTTCCGAGTTCCATTTATGAATCTATTTTTAATTTTCTCATATGATTTCAATCAACAGTTATTATTCTCCATTGCTCATAATTAAAATACGCAGTATCGACATTTCTCATTTTTATTTGAAATTTCCCCCATTTTCTTGTCTTAGTCAAATGAGTGGTATCTCCATTAGAAATTATTTTTATTTCTATATTAGGATGTTTTGCATAACTTCTATCGGGTGCCATAGTAAAATCGACGTAACCATTTATTGTATACGTGTTATCGTTCGGGTTTAAACTTGCACTTTGTAAAATAACAGGTAGCTCATTAGTGCCTAAAATAAAGGCTTCTTTTTGATTTGTTAAATGTACCTTATCTAAAGGAACATATAATTTTGTGGTGCACCCAGAAAGAAAAAGTGCTACCGAAAGTATAAGTGATTTTTTTATGAAATTATTTAATTTTCAATTTGTCTTTTATAACCACAATTCTGCTGAAAAAATTGAAGCTATTATTTCCTATTTTGAACTAATTCACAATAAAATTCCCTTTCCATAATACTATCTTTCTCCAGAACTTGTCCAGGTATATGGTCACCTTTTTTAAATAAAATTTCACGCAGATTAACATGTACCCATGAATTTTGGGTAATTCCCTTCTTCGAAAAATTACATTCGGAATGATAACCCTTGCCTTGAATTCTAAATTGAAGCTTGACTGTGTCGCCAATATCTGATATTTTAAGTTTTAAGTTATCCATTTTTACCAAGGTATCCCCTTTACTAACCTCCCGGGTGTCAATTAACTTACCATCGAGATATGTTTCAACAGAAACTTTTTCATTCACATCGCTACTATTTTCATAGTATATATTTAGGTTCTCAGAGCCTTTACAGCTACCAAGAATTAACAGCCCTGCTAAAAAGCATGTTTGTGCAAGGCGTGTTTGTTTGTAAATCTTAATTATAAATCCCCCTACTTTTCCCCAATCAAAATCAATCTCCATATTCACAAGAATTAAATAAATTAAAGGTGTAGAATAAATTAGGTTACCTAAATAGAATTAGATATCTCTTATTATCCTTTTCTTAATAACCCATTGTTTATTCTTCCTATTCAAAATGTAGCCATAACTTATTCGTCCTGGATTCATTGCAAGTTTTGTATCAACATATACAATTGCGCTTCCGTCTTTTAAATATAGAACATTGGAAAATACCACATAAATAGGGTTGAATAAAACAGTTTTATTGTTGACAATGGCTTTTCTAAAATAACTATTATCAAAATTAATCTGTGTTTTACTTTCAAGAAATCTAGTTCTAATTATTGAATCAGTAATGCAATTTTCTATACTCGGATTGTCAACTTTAATACATTTGGCAAGGTTTCCGTTTTCATGTAAAAATTCGCTAAGCCACCTATTTAAATCTATTGGATTCAATTCAAATAGTTTTGGAGAAACATAAAAATCCAAATAAGTCGAAGAATGTACTGTAAAAGACTTTGTTTTTTCAGGGTTTACTGGATCAATTAGTTGTCCTTTTGGAATGGAATCCCCCTGGTCATACATGTAACTGTTTCTAATGTCATTAAGAATTAGATTATAAAATTGACAATTGGATTCCTGCGCTTTAGAGAAAAATGGAATAAAAAGCAGTATTACGGCAATAATTTTTACTTTAGAATTTAACGTCATAATTAATGTACATTTAATGTTTCAAGAATTGTTGTTCCCTCCATATTTTCTGGTAATTCAGAGGGTGTTGTAATAGGTTGGCGCGATTGATCTGTATGTGTTGAGATTTTTGCTTCCTTATTAGGGGTAAATTCTCCTGTATTTACATCAGTTTGAACTGCTCGACCAAAGCCTGTTAACTCAACATCTGTTCCTCGATGTCCAGTTAATGAAACTTTCCAAGTTTGTTTCCCAAGTTTTACTGCATCAGGATATCCCCGTTCGGCATCCCACTTGGGTACTAAATTAATTTTACCGTTTTCTCCTACATCAGCTCCATGAATATATTGTCCAGAATAAAACCCATTATTAGTTCTTCGATCCCCATCATGGGTATATTCATGTATTACAGTCAATACCATTCCTAAAGCTTGAGAAGCCAAATAAGGTTTATCAGACGCATCTATACTGGCTAAATGTTTAATTAATGCTGGATTAAACATAATACCATTTGCCCCTGCAAGGGCTCCCCTTACATTTTCAATTAATATCCCAGGACCCTGATTTGGTTTAAAATCTGCTAATATCTGCTCTCTTGTTAATCCTGTAGAATTTATTAGTGCCATCATGGCTTGCGGATTATTTTCAAGTACTTTATAAGCATTATTTACAACACTTTCAAATCTTACCATATCCGGCCTAGTTAAACCGAATCTTTTAAGATCCTCATCTGAATATTTAAAAATAAATTTTCCATCGGGATCTATAAACTGTACCGGATTATTGGCAACATAGGCAAATGGACTTATAGGAAGATATTTATCTGCTAATGGATCTAAACCTTTCCATCTTCCGATTTGTGGGTCATATTGTCTTGCTCCATATTCATAGGTCTCTAAACCAAACAATTTCTCAAGTTCCTTACCATTATATTTAAACGGCTGTTCCGGCATGTTTGATATATCACTTGGGCTAATGGTTAAACCAAACGGGTAATAATGGTTTTCCTCCAGCACTTGACCCTTAAAATGCGAGATCTGAACATTATCAAACCATACATCAGTACCTATACTATTGTTATCAACAAAGACAACAACATAGCCTGGCTCTGTCATCGGAGTTGGGCTTACGCTCATGTTACTAAATTGACCAGCACCAAGATTAACTGATAATTTACCACTCATCCAAGGAATAAGTTTCAAATTTTGATCAAAATAAAGGTAATTCAATCCTGCTTTTGGTCCAACAGCATTCTGTTGTGTATTCAACTGATCCTGCATAAAATTCAATACGTCACTACTTCCAAGAGCCTCATTTATTATACTTCCATTTTCACCTGCTTCAGAAACAGGAACCCCACCTACTGTTCCACCTGAAAGGGTAGACAATAAAGAATTAACTATTTCTTCAGCTGTTGGTGTTTCTGACGTTTCAGTTCCATCACTTTCATAATATGAATCAGCCCCAAAAGTAAAATGGTCTCCAGGCATTACCCGCAACATAATCGCAGTTCCAATTCTTTTGTGAGGATCACTCGCAATTAAATGAGCAGCTTTCAAATCACCGGGATTAATACTACCTGGCTTATCATCACGAACTAAGGCTATATTATCAAAAATTAATTGTTCACTGTTTGCTGTTGCTATTTCATGGAGTGCCAGATATTGTTGATTAATTGGCTCTGCCGTTATCGTACTTCGGATGTTTCCTAAATGATCTTTTATAAAATAATCATAAACAAATTTCGTCGAACCATTTTGTTGACCACTTGATACAACCAGGGGGCGACATCGGCCTTCTTCATTCGTAATATACTGTAAAATATTATCCTTGTATACAAATCCTCCAATATAATCCCAAATAACAGTCGTAGCTGCTATGTCATCCTTTACTTTCTTTTGAAGACGATTACCACCGGCATCATATACATATGTGATTTCTCCTTTACCTGAAACCTTTATTTTTTCGGGTTTATTTAAATAATTATATGTTATTTCAGCAATATCCTTATTTGCATCCGAAACCAGGTTACCGTTATCATCATAAGAATATTCTATGCCTAGATCTGCACCGTCTTTGAAATCCGGCAGCGGACTGGTTGTTGTTGCGGAAATATTGTCTTTTACCTTGATCAGCTGATTGCTGGTTGAGGCATAGGTGTACTGCAATTGATCCATATTGATAGGGTTCGTAACATTCCCACGTTGATTCATAGTCAGTATATTGCCTCGGTCATCGTATGTAATTGCAGATGCGGTATAGTCTTTATGAGCATTACTCCATGTTCCACCCTGCGACAGTTCGCGGTATTCGGCATGGTTCAGGCGGCTCAGTTTATCGTAAGTATATCCATATGCATTATTACCACCCGATCCTAAAGAGTCATAATACTTCCATGTAATTCCAGCAATATTGCCATTGTACAGTTTATTAGCAAATCCATCATCATAATGTATTGTTTCGTTAAAGAAATTCACATCATGATTTGTTGACTTACGAGCTTGAATATGGTTAACCCAACCACGTATATTATATTCCAGTAAGACATCTGTAGTTGTAAATTGTTTAATGACTGGTTGTCCCAAATGATTGTAATCATAATATGCAAGGTCAAAAGGAGTTCCATCATTAATTCTTTGCTGGATGCTCCAAATTAAATCATTACCACCTGCGGCGAGGTTACGCTTAAAAGTTTTCTCAACCTTAATATTATTTAAAGCAGAATTCGCACCTGGCAAAGCAATGGCAGCGGGATTTTGGTGCCAAACAGCATTACGATAGGCCATACCCTGAAAATAGTAAAGGCTACCAGTTCGGTCCGTACCACCTTTCAAATTAGTCTGGGCACTTTGAATCGGACGCCCTTTAGTATCATAAAATTGAACTGTAGTTATCCATTGATTCCCATTCGGATCGTCAGGATTAAGCACTCTGAGTTTAGTACCAGTTACTAATCCCTTTACTGCAGGACACATTTCTGAAGGAACTATACTTCCGTCTCCTGAAGCTGGCATAGTTGGTGTTTTATTTCCATCAAATTGCATGCTACTTAGTTCATCATAATTATCATAATAGGTATAACTAAGAATATATGTATTATTTATACTTGACGGATAATTATGGTACAGGTCATTTTGAGAGGCATAATATCGCCAATCAGGAGCAGAATAGGTTCCAGAGCTTCCTACATAGCCCGCCATCGTCGTTCTATTGTCTGAACTATTAACCAATGCAGTCATTACAGGGCGATTCTGCGCATCATGAATAGTCATCAACCATTTATTTTGCGATCTTAAATTCCCATCCTGGCTTAACACTAGTCGATCTCTTTCATCATATACCATAAAATCGACAGCTTTACCAGGAATCTTGCGTTCTATTAGTCTTCCACGCCCATCATAAAGGTAGGAAAAACAAAGCCTTTCCAACTGTGCGGTTGTTGGTAACGTCCAGCTATACGTATGGGTGGTATATGTGATATTGTTAATAGTATTACTCTGTACAGTTAGCTGTGGTGTTGTCGCTCCAGGAGGTAAAACATAACGTAATCTGCCAAAATCATCATAAACATTAATTGTATATGTATAATTATTCGGTGTTAATTCCTTGGGCAATGGTGAAGATATGATATTGGATAATTGGCGTTTGACAATAACTTTACCAGATTTGTCCTTAATTTCCTCCCCTTGTATTCCATCTTCATCAATAACTCTGGTAATATATAGTTCTCCCTCTTCATAATAACCATCATTTTGAAGGACATTATTACTATTCACACTAAATTTAGGATAACTCCCTTTAACAGTATAATAAGTAGGAATTGTTCCATTTAGGAGATACTTTTCAATGTTAATGTCGTATTTCATTGTAGTCCCTCTATTACTTCCTACCCAGTTTTTACCAGGTGCCATTGTTTTAACGGGACGGTTCAAAGGCGAATTATCAAACTCCGTAAGGCTATAGGGAAGCTGGCCGTCTGCAGGAGGATAAAATTGCTCAATACGCATTTTAGCATTGTATTGAATATCACCAAATGAAGATGTCGCTTGCGCAGTAAATGGCAAAAACTGGACACTTTCTCTACCCACAGTATCATAGATATGATGTTCAACAATATCATATCCATCAGCATGTCCTTTTAAATGAACAATTTGTAAAGGACGTCCGAGGCCATCTAAATAGGTGGTTTTTTGTCTGTATTTTATGTTCAGGTTTTGTGTGGATGTTGGCTCATCGGGAATCCATTCCCGGACATAATTATTTTTCAGCGTACTGGAAAAATTGACAACAAAAGGATAATTGCTTAATGCAGGTACATTTGTTGGGGCAACCGGAATATTAGAACTTCCGGTTTGAGCCGTAACACTTAATATAGATGTAGCAGTAACAGCTGTTGCGAATAAATATTTAAAACAATTGATTTTCATTTCTTTAAGCTTAGTTGTCTTGTTGTTTAAAATCTTGAGTTTTCAATAAATTACCGTCTTCATCTCTGATTGCGGTTTGACGGCCTAATCCGTCGTATTCAAAATTTAATAGCTGGCCATTACCTTTATTTTGTGTGATGACTTGATTTGATCTTGTATCATAGCTTAAACTTTCCATTTTAGCAATCGAAGGAAATAGCATTACCTCATCAATAAGTGCATAACTTAAACCACCGGTACCAAAGCAAATAACACCAATTGGTTGATTTGAAATAGCTGTTAATTCATATTCGTAATAATACCAACCATTAGATAAACTTTTTATCGGGCTTAAGAACTGCACGTTACTTCCATTGGAAACATAATATTCAACACCTGATGGGCGAGTAGCCCAAAATGATAGCATGTATTTTTTACCGCCTATTAAGGACAGATTTGTTTTAATAACAGCGTTATTAGCTGTAGCTGTTAAAGAGGGAGATACCGTAAGGGCACTAGAACCTGCAATTGCTTTGGCTGGACTTGTTACAGGAAAGTTTGTCCCAGCATAGTCCCATCCATTTTTATAAACGGAATTGGCATTGCTATAATCTCCCTCAAAACCGGCATATGCTACTTCAGTGTAAGCCGCATTATTCGTTTTCGAGGCTGGCAAAAGCCCATTGTAATCATAAGTAGTTGCAAAAGGAACAGTTTTTTTAATGGCGGTTAGTACTTTTGGAGGGCTGTTATTTACTCCAGTAGTGTATTGAATGATATTTTCCTGAAGCTTATAACGGCTATCCATTGAAAAACTATTGGATGTAGTTGTTGAAGATTTAAACCCATTTGGTGCTGAAGTATTATCATAAACTAATACAGGTTCAGTAAACTCTGTAGCATATTTCTTCAGCAACAACGGTTTATCCAATACATATGTGTATATTTCTGCATTGATCACTTGTGGCATAGCTCCAGGAGCAGGATTAATGGCGGATTTTTTCACAATTTGTTCTACTGGAAAGTTCTTAATCCCATATTGAGCCATTAAGTTCTTTATTCCTAAACCAATGAGGTCTGTAGTACTACCATTATAATCTGGATTACTATTATATTTAACTTCAGTGGTAATTTTAGTTCCCTCACTAGTAGTTTGTGATTTAGAAACAACATTTCCAAAGTTATCATAAGTAAACTCAGTATGTGTAGAAGCGTAATTTCCTGCATCATTATAAATTCGTTCTTCCGTTTTAATCAGTGGTGTATTGTAATAGTAATACTTAAATGCCCACGCCCTTAGATTCACCAGACCACCATCACAAGTAACACCCATGTGGGCTAAAATCTTCCTGTCATGTGCCTTAATAAACTTATTCTTTCTTGATGGGCTATAATCAAAAGTGTTAATCACTTCTTTTACTTTTTCATTATTGGCATCATAATATGTTACAGACAGCATATTACCACGGTCCATATCGGTTGAGGAGATTCTGAAATTTTTGTCATTCAATACGTTATCACTTGTATATCCACAGTGAATTTCATCCCTGTAGCTCGTATCGTCCAAATTAGAATACTTGAAGGTAGTATAGCTATTGTCGGCATTTACTTCAGTAACAGTGCTGTAGTTAACAACGCCACCTTTGAACATTTTTGTGAATTCGTTATGGGATTTGGTTGAATAGTTATATAATTCAAAATTATTAAATGCATAGGTGCTATCTATACCCCATTGGTCACGACATTTATTAATTTTGATTCTGTCCTCGACGAAATCAAAATTTAATACACCACTATTCCCAATTGGATTACTTGCCGGATAATTATTATCGTAAACATAGTTTTTTATAACAGCAGGTGACCCATAAATATCAACTTGCTTAATTTGTTTCACTCGGCAGCCGGGACCGAAATTGGAGTATCCAGGCAGTTCCTCAATACCTACTTTTCCCAAATTGAGATCAACCTTGGCTTTTTTCTTGTAGACATTTCCTTCATAAGTAAACTCTGTCCTTCCTCCCAAGGGATTTTCAATTTTGGTAAGCATACCAAGTAAACTTTCTGCGCTATGAAAATTTGGAAATGTACTTTGGTCTACGCCACAATAAATGGTATCCTGATCTCCATTGTAATATCCCCAATAATCTTTACTATTGGCATCATATTCTGGTAAACCAGAAACATTATTATAGGTAAAAGCATATTTATTCTCAATCTTGCTGTCTCTAAAATTGAACTTGTAAAAACCATCCAAAGTTCGCCTTACATTAGGATTAGCGCTCTGAATAAATTTATATCCATCTACATATTGTTGGCTTATTTTATCAAAATATATTATGGAGTCAACCTGCTCATTATAATTAGGGATTGTGCCAGGATACACGCTTGCTCCAATGAATTCATTCTGAATATAATCACCATCACCTCTAAAAGATTTTGTAATATAAGTATTAATGTCATTAGTAACCAGAATTGCACTCAAGTCACAATTATATATTGATTGATAGGCAAAGAGAGGTCTGTACCATTTTTCAACTGGTTGCGATCTCTTGAATATTAATTTACCACGAGTTGATTCAATACTACTCAAATAAACTGGATTCATCATAGTCATTCCAAAATCAAGGGTAGGGTCGCTATGATTCCCGGTACCTTGAACAACTCCGAAAAGGTAATCCTTTTCTCTACGGTACACCAATTTCCCCCTATTATATGTAAAGTTTATTTCTTCCCCCAATGGAGAAATGATCTTACTCAATTTCCAGGTATTTGCAGTACGTTGCATATTAATATGTGTACGTACATATTGACCAGCATCTCTCAGAAATGTTCTGGAGAATTCAATTGCGGAATCTGGACCACCAAAAATGTATTTATAGCCATCCGGTGTGGTTAGCGTAAATTGAGTAAATAATGACGCAACTTGAGGTCGACTATCATTGGTACCAGTATCCCCTAAGCTTTTCCAATTGTCGTTATTAAATCTGTAGAAATCAGTTTGATTATAATCCTTTGTATGGATTACTTCCTCAATTTTAATATCTATATTTTCTTTTGATTTTACTTTCCATTCTCCAGTTTCTGAACGAAAAAAACTTCCGCTATGACCTGCGAAATTGAATTGGAATTCATCAGGTTGTCCATCATAGCTATATTGTCCTAATGGCTTATTGGGCCCGGAATGCAAAGGGTCATTATGATTAAACATAAAAGTGTCTGAATTCCAGTTAGCATTGTTATATTGCGCCCCAAAGAAGTAATATCCTCGTTCGAATACAACACCATAATCCTTCCACCCTATATTATATAATTCATCAGGGCTTCCATTAACGGATCTGCTAATTTGGCTTTCTCCAATTAGGCTCCATGATAGCCCCATTAATCCTGGTATTTCATTAAGCTTTACTCCTCCTGAATAATACCCTAATCCAATATCATAACTCATAGCATCGCCTAAAAGTGTATACAACGGTATATTAACAGTTGCAGCTCCATGAAACATATCAACCCCTGACTGTTCTTTGCGCTGAATGGCTGCTGAATTCGGGGCAATTTCGTTTTTTGAAACATTCCTATAGCTTTCTTTCTCCTTATCAAGACTTACATTTCTCTCTGTATATTGTGCAAAAGAGGCTGTAACTGCAAATGTTGTTAAGAGGCTTATAATTGCAATTTTTCTAATGTAGGATGTTAAATGCCTTGATCTACGGTAACCCGATTTGACCTTTGTCGTTAAGTAATTATTCATTGTTCTGAGAAAATTGATTTTAAAATTTTTGTAATCGATGAAAGCTATTATAATTTATAGCCCAACCGGATGATCCAGGGGCTGTTGATGCCTGTTTTGTCGTTGAGGAAATTATAGCCGATCAGGAATGTACCCTGCTGATTGCGGTTGATGCGATAGGTCTTCATCAAGCCTATATAGGATGCATTCTGCAATAGTCCCATAGCCGTGCGTACATTGGATACATTGCCATATCGCTCCTGCAGCTGCACATAAGGCCTGTTCAGGGGTTTGAGGCTCTTCTCATAGCCACCCTGCAGGCTGATGCCCCAGATCAGTTGTCCATCGAGGAATACGCGACCGGTCAGGCCTTCGTAACTCAGCCTCAGGTGCTGCCAGTCGCGGCCCAGTCCCAGGCTGGCATCCAGTCCTACACCTATGCTGATGCGGGGACTATGGCGATAGGCAGCATTCAAGCCTGCCTGTAACATAACCGGCTTTTGTCCGTTAGGCGATGCCCTTTGTGTCTGCAGATTATACTGGTATTCCCAGCGCTGCCAGAACGGTATACCCCGCATCGGATTCTTCAGGTCATCCATAGGATTGCGCAGTCCCTGTTTGACTTTATCTTTAGTGTCTTTTATCGTGTTCTTAGCCTCATTAACAGCCTGTGCAGCCTGTTTTACTTTGGCTGCTTGTTTTTCCAGTCCCAATTGTTTGCTGTAGTCCTTCACCTGCTGTGCAGCCTGTTGCTGTACTTGTTGTAACTGGTTGCCGAATTGCTGTTCCATTGCCGCATTCACCGAAGATTTGGTCTGGTAGCCCATTTGCTTCAAATCCTGCTCACCCAGGTTTGCGGAAGACATGCCCGGCATTGACGACCGGGAGAGCATTTCATTAAAGCCATCTATACCCTGCAAGAGATCAAGGGCTTTCTCTTCTGCCGCATCGGGGTCCTGTACAATTTTCTTCCAGTACCCAGCCTGCTGCGCGCCATAGCCATATGCCTTATTGAGTCTACCCAATTGTGAGGCAAAAGCAGACTGGCCCAGTAAGCGGTTCAGGGCATCGCTGCGTTTTTTGAGCTGGCTCTTCAGGTAGTCCTGTGCATTCAGTTGGCTGTTGAGCTGATCCACACCGGGTACGGATAAACCTGTGCCACCGGGTATTTTTTGCTGTATAAAGGATTGTATTTTCTTCAGGCTGTCCAGTGCTTTGACCGGTTGCTGACCTGCCAGCTTGTTCAGCAAAGTGGTATCCCCTGCGGTTTTACGAAGGCTGTCAAAATTGGCGGCGTTTAGTTTCTGATACTGTGCATATAAGGTACTGTCGCTGCGACGCAATTTTGCGGCCAAACGCGATTCCTGCCGCTGAAGTTTGCGCAGCATACGTTGTTGTGCACGGGATGCTTTTTGCTGGTATTGCAGGTGCTGCCGGTATTGTTTTTGGATAAATACCTCTGCTGCGTGTATTACTATTGTTGAATCCTCGATTGGTAACTGTTTTTCCTGTGCATAAGTACTACTTAGGCAACAAACCGATAGGCAACAAAGCAATACGCGGCAAATGATCAACTAATAAAGTTTAGGAAAAATTGAAAATGCTATTAGGTATGATAAGAGGCAAAGTATTAGATAACTATTTTGGGATAAAATTATGATGTTTTTAAGAAAACAATAAGATTTCATCCATTGAATTTTAAAGATTTTTTACTATAATATTTTTATAGTATCATAATCAGTTTTTTGTGTATGAAAATCAGCATTTACCGGCTGCGCAAAATTAGAAATTTCCCAAAGGGGCATTTCGGGAAAAACACCCTTATTTTCATGTGCATTTTCCCCAGCATCTTCTAATTTCAAAATGATACAATAGGAAAATACTGAAATAGAGACTATAAAAAGCACTATCATTATTTTTAATAATCTACCGATTGGCATTTTCTAAATTTGAAGCTTAATAACCTATATAAATTGAAACTTTGGAGTAAACGTAAGGAGGAACGGATATTGAAGTGTAAATGAAATAGTAAATATTTATCTCATTTTTGGGCAAAAATAATTTCAATAAAAACAACTCCCAATTTTTTTAACATCAAATATTTCGGTTTAGCCTTACCTTTGGTTGGTTAAACAAAACATATAATGAATATCAATCAGTTAACCGCTTCGAAAATTAAAGAATTACGCAATAAAAATGGTTTAACCGCTGATGCTGTTGCCCAAGCGTTACATATTTCAAGAGGATCTTACAGCCAATTGGAAAATGGGCACGTAGAAATCACTCTAAATAGAGTGGAGTTACTTTCTCAGGTATTTAACGTTCCTCTATCAGAAATAATTCCTTCCACAACTACCTACCATCAGAGTTACAACAATAATAACGGGGGTGTTAATGGCAATCACAACAGTACAAATACACTGAATAATTTTTTTGCTGATGGCAATAATATATCAAAGGTTGTTGAAATAATTAAAGAAGCCCTAAGCAATCAAGGTAAGTGAGACCACAGCCATAAATTTTACCGACCAGCGCTTACCTAAGCTGATCCCTACGAAGAATGAGGCTTGCCAGAAAGTGTTTTTCTTTTGCAGCAATACAGGTATCGCTTTGGTGTAACAGGCTAACTGCGTGCCTATCTGGACCTATTGTACAAAACCGGATGGCCTGTCGGGACTGAATATCACTGAGGAGCTGATAATTATACCGGGTATACAGAGTAATTCATTCACACCCTTACTCCACTTATCCGCACCCAGTATTCGATTACGGTTCAGTAACAGATCCTGATTGTTTTCTGTGTACGCTTCTGAACTGGCGCCTGGGCCAGGGAAACCTGGAAGCCGGATGCGCGCTGACAGCAAAGGCATAGTTTCGGGCTCAGTGCCAAAACCATACTGGCAGGCTATCCTATCAGGCTGGACCTGGCTTTTCCCTATAACTTCGGCCAGCAGACTATGCTGCATTTTTCATTAAGATTGTAAGAGAATCCTTCTCCACAACCTGTGATTATATTCTTTCTGTTAAAGGCCGTATTCAGGAAATAATTCTGATAAAAAAAAAGTATAAATAGCAACAAATATTTTATTTCACACTTTTGTGCTATATTTCACGTTGAAATATACCTGATTCACCATTTCTGAAATAGAATGCCTTGCATTTGATAGCACAACATCCCAGATTTGAGCTGTTAATCCATTAGCAACCAAATACAGAAATATGATAAAATATGCACAAAAGGTTTTCAGGGATATGAATATCGAGCTCCAGGAAGTGGTTAATTCAGGAATAAGCGGACTGCATTATTATCGCCAGTGCTATATTGTTTCCAAACAGGCATTTCACAAACTAATCGATTCCCTTTCTAAACGAAAGTTTCAGGATCTAACTGAAGAAGTAAACTTTTACAAAATCATCAAACCACAGATCCATAGTGAGGTATTATATCATATCGAAATGATCCAACTGGAATTGCAAAGGCCCCCATTTACCCACAAAAAGGCTTACCTAAACTTTTTAAAGAAGTTAACTGACTATTATGCGCACCAATTAAGTAAATTCCATATCCTACATTATTACATTAGATCAGAACGATCATATGAGGATGAATATTTATTTACCAGTAGTAATCATGCTGATTTAATCTATCCATGTGATCCGGTAAATGAATTGCTGCATAATTCTCCACCTGCCAGTAATGAAGTCGCAAAAATTCTGGCATTTGAAAAAGTACTGGAATATCTTGCTACTGAAATAGCCCAAACCAAATCCGGTCAAAAGGCACAGCCCCCAAAAATCAATTACCTGGACTGGACAGAAAGCAAAACTTCATTAATTGAACTGGCTTATGCCCTACAGAGTTCGGCAGCGATTAACCATGGTAAGCTCGATATAAAGAAAATAGTAACCACTCTGGAATATATCTTTCAGATAGACCTTGGAAACTTTTACCGTACTTTTCAAAATATCCGAATCAGACAAGGCAGCAGAACGGCATTTTTAGACCAGCTCCGGGAGAGCCTGGTATCTAAAATGGATCAGATAGATGATTGAAAATTTCTAATTCCACTATTAAATGCATCCTACGGATGCATTTTTTTTGTCCATTTCTAAAAAAAATGCAAAAAAAATCAGGCAAAAACACCCCAATGCCAGCTCCCAATTGCTACCAGAACAAAACACTATCCAGTAGTCATTACAGCAGTTTCTATAGGTCAAAATCCTACCTTCTCACAATAAAACATAGCCAATTTTGACCGTTTTTACCAGAAACGGAAGTCCGTTCCGGTGTCAAAGCGGCCCCTCATTCCATTGCACCTTTGCATTGTAAACAAACAACAATGTTTAACTCAAAAATGTAAAGCGATGCTACAACAAATTACCTGGACACAATACATATCAGCAATGGTCATCCTGCTGGTTATTTATTACCTGATCTATTTTATCCGTTTTCACCGAAAAGGATATACCCGTTTACTGGATAAACTCGAGCAAGGTCATGTTGATGATCTGGATGAAGAAGAAATTAAAAACGAACAAAAAGAAGCGGAAGAATTGTTGAACCAACTTGAGCTGTTGGTTAACCGAATCCGCAGTGGCGTATTGGAAAAGGCAGGCACTGAGGCGACAAAAGACCAAATTCTGGAAGGAATTTCAAAAGAGGTCGCAAGCTTTGGCGGGTTAAGCCAGCCTGCCTACCAACACGCGCTAAACAATTATATTATCGAGCATTCAATCAAAATCTGCGGGGTAGAGATCAGTGAGGATGATTTGCAGCGTACATGGAATGAGCTACCCCGCTTCCGTTAATTTAATCCCTACATCAAATGAAAAACACAAACAAAACCTTTGTCCTTGTTGCCATTGCAGCAGTGCTGACCATAAGTTGTCAGCGAGAGTTCATGCAACCTGAAACAACAATAATGACCGAGAAAAGCCCAGGTATCTTACCGGGAACTGGGTTAGAAATCAATGGGCCTAAAGTGACCAATGGATACCTGGCCTTTGAAGACCTGAAATCCTTCGGCAAAACAATGGAATCCCTGCAGAAAGATGGCATGACACTTTCAACTTGGGAAAAACAGTTTAAGGGGTATCAATCCCTGAGGGCGATCCAGGAACTGGCGAAAGAATCTGAGGAAACAATATCGGGAGCGTCCTGGAATACAGCAGATATACCCGATCCATTCTTTCGGACTGTATTAAGCAATACTGGCAGGATACAGATTGCAGACACGCTGTATCAATTTGAACCAGGAAAGGAAAGTGGAATAGCCTATGCCATTCCAAAGGCATCCATCGCTCAAGTTGTCACCGGAACAATTAAACCCTCTGCAGTAAAAGGTGTAGTCATTCATCATACGACAATGACCCTGCTTCCTTTCCCAAGATGGGCCGATGATCCTATCCGGATTGATGATCCATCCTCCTGGAACCTCTGCCAGTTCCCCGGCTCCTTTATGATGCCCTGGTGGGGCCAAAAAGGGGGTAGCATATACCACGATGATAATGGAGTAGAACTACCCAAGGATAATGGCAGGCGAATCCGAATCGATTATCACCGGTGGCGTGTAGGTTATATATTCTATTCTTCTATCGGAATCAGGGTAAAGATCTACAAAGACACCCGTTTTGGAGGCTGGCTGTCCAATATAAAAATGGATAAGGTTTTTATGGAAGGTTGCACTAAGGGCCAGATCATAACATCCGGACTTGGGCCGCTCAGCTTCCATGAAAATGCCACAGTATCTGCAACCAATACCAATGAGCTTGAAAAAACCTTGAAATGGTCAGCTGCTCCAATGCATACTGAGGTCATACCGGAACATTTCAATTTCCATTTTAAGGCTTATTTCAGAACCAGGCCAATAGAAAGATACATAAAAGAGTAACCTGGACTACCAATAGTGAAGAGGGAATCAGTGTAGCGAAGAGGTAGTTAAATAGCCCGCAAAGGCTGGGGAGGAGCAAATTGGTTGGTGTGTTGTTTAGGTGGTTTGCGCTCCTCCCCTTATTAATCAAAAATAATTTCTAACAAAGGTTGGGGATTGGGATAGGTGAAGGTAGGAATGTGAGAGCGGTATAATCCCTCCCCTCCTTTTTATGCCCATACTCGCCGTTTTCAACAGCGAATATGAAAAAACAATATCAAAAAATACAAAGCAGAAGCATATTGCATAAATGTGTTGTAGTCCTGGCAATTACAATTTGTTGTATTACTACAGTTTATAGCCAGGATGGTGCAGCCGGTATTCAGGCCGCGAATACTCAAGTCCGATCGTATTTTGACAGTGGCACTCAATTAATGTATGGGGTCGGTGCACTGTTGGGTTTAATTGGCGGAGTGAAGGTATTTCAGAAATGGAATGCGGGTGATCCCGATACCAGTAAAGTCGCCGCATCCTGGTTTGGTTCCTGCATATTCTTAGTGGTAGTTGCAACCATCATCCGCTCCTTCTTTGGTATATAACAGTGTAAATCTATTTAATCATGCATCAGCAACTAAAAGAATCTTTATGGGCCTATATCGTCCATAACAACCCGGAACTCATGTTCAACTTACAAGAGGATTATTCGGTTACAAAATACCTTGATGATAAGGTCAGTAGTGTTATGCCAAAAGTCCTTCAACTCCTGGAACAGGATAAGCCTGGTCATGTTATCCTCGAACTCTGCATGGCACAACTTACAGAGGATCTTAAGCCTTCCAAATACCATTACATCAAAAAGGTTCTGAAGCAGGAATTCGAACTCTTTTATGAGCGATTTAAAGAAGAAGGCATCCTAACTTATGAAGCAATAAACCTGATCGAACATTGCGAACCTGTTTTTAAGGAACTCAACTTTAGTATTGATTCCCAGGAGAATTCCCTGATCTGGGCTGGTGTAACCGGAGCAACTGCAGAATACCTTAAGCAATATCACAACAAGCACTAATCTTTTATCATGGCCAACAGTGTATATAAGATCAATAAAGGGATAAATAAATCCATAGAGTTTAAGGGACTTAAAGCACAATACATCTGGTATGTGGCCGTAACAATTTTCATTTTACTGGTCCTGTTCTCTATCCTTTACTTCCTCGGCATTAACCAGTATTTGTGCCTGGTTATTGTTGGCGGAACTGGCTTTTGGGTATTAAAGGTCATTTTCAGATTAAGCAAAAAATATGGCGAGCATGGACTGATGAAGGCAATAGCGAAAAAAATGATTCCCACCGTATTACGATCCAATGACCGAAACATTTTCCAAAAACCTTTAAAGCATAACCAATATGGAAAGGCAGCTACCAACTCTCGAAATCGAAGGAACAACCTTCCTGGTTGATATCCAGCAAATGGCAATCATTCAAAAAGGTCTCCCTGAAAACGTCATTCTTTTTGCGGAGATGGAAAATGAGGATACGCATTATAGTATGCCATTTGACCTTAAGGCCAAATGTCTTGCAGATGGACGTACCAAAGAGGAAGATACAGTTTGGGTTAACGTACCAAGAATGAGTCAATTAGACCCGGAGGGTATGGCCCAAAAATACCATGTTCCAATTGAAGGGATTACCGATAAAATGGATTTTGAAATCATGCTCGAAAACCCGGCAATAGCATCCCGCATGCAGGGGAAATTGAACAGCATTGAAATAGAAGGCCACCCCTTTTATGTTGATTTCAATATGTGGTCGCTAAGACCACATAATGATTTCTCTACCCAAGGGATCAGCATGGAGCCATTACATGAAAACGAGGAATATGAATTTTTTCCTGAAGATGCAATTTACCTGTACAAGCCTTCCAAACATGAGTTATTTGAGCCGGACTGGAGCACCATTACGGAACTGCCAAAAGATTCAGTGATCATTAAGTTTCCATTTTTAAAAGAAATGGATCCAGTGGGATATGCTCATAAGTTCAACAGGCCATTAAAAGAGTTGCTACTTGAAACCAATTTTAAACCCACCACCCGCGCGATTAAACGAGAACTAACAGAAACCAACCTGCCAGAACTATTTAAACACAACCAAGAATGGATGGCCAGAGAAAAGGCTAAGGAAAAGAAAAATGCTCCCCTAAAGAAGAGATCAAGAGGGATTTAGTGAATTAAAAGGAATTGTGAACATGGAAAAGTGGTTGAAGGATATATTCCCCATATTAGATATAGAAAATGGTTGCATCATCTCTAAGCAAGGAGATATTACCATTGGATTCAAGGTTGAACTCCCGGAGATCTTTTGCCTTTCGGACAGTGAATACGAAAACTTCCATCAGGCATGGATCAAAGCGGTAAAAGTTCTACCAAACCATTCTGTTCTTCATAAACAAGATTGGTTTATAGAAAGGCAGTACGAGGCAGATTTTGATCAACAGGACTTGTCCTTTCTCTCTCATAGCAGTGAACGGTTCTTCAATGAAAGGCCATTCCTGGAGCATACCTGCTACCTGTACCTAACCCGCAAACCAAACGGGCGGAAAACAGTAAACAGTATGTTTTCAAACCTGATCAGACCGACCATAATCCCCAAACAAATTAAAGATCCTGATTTTATACAGGAGTTTATTGATGCCTGCGGACAGTTCCGCCAAATAATGGAGGACAGCACTTTTGTCAAAATGGAACCCATTTCGGAGGCTGAACTATGGAGCACTTCAAACCATGCCGGACTTCTGGAGCAATATTGCTTTCTACAGGGAGCCGAAACGAATCTGGTACGTGATATTGAACTCAAGGATGGTTTAACTATTGGAGGTCAGCACTGCCAGCTGTATACCCTGGGTGCAGTGGAAGAATTACCATCTTACAGTGGCAGCCGTATAAACTATGACAAATACAGTACTGATAAAACCAAGTTTAGCGTAGGATTTGCATCCTCCATTGGTCAGCTGCTCCCCTGCAATCATATTTATAACCAATATATATTTATTGAAGATGCCCAGCAAACCATAAAGAAACTGGAAAGCAAAAGACTTCGCCTGCAGTCCCTTTCGGCTTACAGCCGCGAGAACCTGATTGCCAGGGATGCAACAAATGAATTTCTAAATGAGGCCATTGCAGAACAAAGACTTCCCGTTAAAGCGCATTTCAATCTTTTGGTATGGCATGCTGAAAAAGCCAAACTAAAAGATATCAAAAATCAGGTTTCCTCAGCTTTATCCAGAATGGATGCTATTGCTAAAGAAGAAACGGTGGGGGCTGCACAGATTTTTTGGTCGGGTATTCCAGGAAATGCAGCTGATTTTCCATGTAATGATTCTTTTGACACTTTCGCCTCTCAGGCGGTGTGTTTCTTTAACCAGGAAACATCCTATCGGAGTTCCATAAGTCCATTTGGCATTCGATTAGGGGATCGTTTAACAGGGAAACCATTACATGTTGACATCAGTGACGAACCGATAAAAAAAGGGATTTGCACAAATAGAAATAAATTCCTGATCGGCCCAAGTGGTTCTGGGAAGTCATTTCTGACAAATCACCTGCTGCGCAGTTATTACGAGCAGTTAACGCATATTGTGCTCATTGACGTGGGCCATAGCTATAAGGGCTTATGTGATTTGGTTGGTGGCTATTACTTCACCTACGCGGAAGATAATCCGATCCGGTTCAATCCTTTCTTTATTTCTGAAGGAGACAGCCTGGATACGGAGAAAAAGGAAAGTATAAAGACACTCCTGCTGGCCCTTTGGAAAAAAGAAGATGAGCCATTTAAAAGGAGTGAATATGTAGCGATGTCCAATGCTATTTCGGGCTACTTTGAATTCCTTGGCGGACATCCTGATGTATTCCCCTGTTTCAACACCTTCTACGAATACCTGGAACAGCAATATGTGCTGATTTTAGAAAAGGAAAATGTAAAGGAGAAGGAATTTGACATCAATAATTTTCTCTTTGTGCTACGCCCATATTACACCGGTGGTGAATTTGATTACCTGCTCAATGCTACCGAGAACCTGAACCTGTTACAGGAACGCTTTATTGTTTTTGAATTAGACAATATCAAGGACCATCCCATTTTGTTCCCCACTGTGACCATCATCATAATGGAAGTATTCGTGAATAAGATGCGCAAATTAAAGGGTATTCGCAAGATCATTCTCATAGAGGAAGCCTGGAAAGCACTGATGAAGGAAGGGTTCGCAGAATATATTCAATACCTGTTTAAAACGGTAAGAAAGCACTTTGGCGAAGCTTATGTCGTAACCCAAGAAATAGAAGATATTATCTCCTCTCCCATTGTCAAAAAGGCGATTATCAACAATTCTGATTGTAAGATACTGCTCGATCAGAGCAAGTACCAAAATAAGTTTGACCAGATTCAGGAACTCCTTGGTCTGACAGATAAGGAACGTGCACTAGTACTCTCGGTGAATAAGGCCAATGACCCTACAAAAAAGTATAAAGAGGTTTTTATCTCCCTGGGTGGACAGCTCAGCAAGGTATACCGTACCGAAGTTTCGCCAGAAGAGTATCTGGCTTACACCACAGAGCAATCTGAAAAAGTTAAGGTCTTTGAATACGCGAAAAGATTCGGTGGGAATATTAAAAGAGGCATTCAGGCCCTGGCCAGAGACCTATCTGTTGGAAATAAATAATTGAAAGCTATGAAAAAGTACTTAAGCATTTTCGCACTCTTTCTTACCATGGCTATGGTATCTGTGCCGCTTGCTCCTGTGCATGCAACCCCTATCGCAATTCTTGAAATCATTAAGGCCGGGGTGAAGAAAGTAATTAAAGCTGTGGATTTGAAAATCCAGCGTATGCAGAATAAAACTATCTGGTTACAGGATGCACAAAAGACCCTGGAAAACACCTTATCTAAACTAAAGCTCGATGAAATCGCTGATTGGTCGGAAAAGCAAAAAGAGCAATACCGTAAGTATTATGAGGAGCTTTCCAGAGTTAAATCCATTATCACTTATTATCAGCGTATCCGCGAAATTATGGATAAGCAGATTCAGCTGGTAGACGCCTACAAGGTTGCCTGGCAAAAGTTACAGGGCGATCATCACTTCACAACAAAAGAACTGGAGTATATGGCAAATGTATATGGGGGCATCTTGGAGGAAAGTCTCAAAAATATCGAACAGATCAGCATGCTTATCAGCTCTTTTAACACGCAGATGTCAGATGCTAAAAGACTTGAACTCATTAATAAGACAGCCGATCAGTTAGAGGAGAACTATACTGATCTGGTACAATACAACAAACGCAATTTCAGTATATCTATCCAACGTTCCAGAACCCAGCAGGAGGTAGATTATGTTAAACGCCTTTATGGTATGGATTAAACTAAAGTGTTATGAAACAATATCTTTTTCTTTTCTGTCTTGCCCTGGCGATATCATCGGTTAAAGGGCAGGCCCAAAATACCTCAGAATGGCTCAGACAAAAAAATACACAGAAAAAGTACCTGGTGCAACAAATAGCCGCTTTGCAAATACATCTTGAAAGTATTCGTAAAGGTTACCGAATTGCCCGTAATGGACTTAATGCAGTTTCTGATCTGAAAAACGGAGAATTGGACCTGCATAGCCTTTACTTCCAGTCACTTCAAAAAGTCAATCCAGCCATTAAAAAATATGGCCGGATTGCTGAAATAAGTGCTACACAAGTAAAGATACTTAAGGATTATAAAGCATTGAAGAACCGTATTTGGGAAGACGGTATGTATAGCAGCCAGGAGCTTGATTACATCAACAAAGCATTAGGTACTATTCTGGATAATTGTGAGCAGGTCACCTCCGAACTAATGGATATCGTTACCGATGGGAAGCTTGAGCTAAAGGATGATGAACGTCTGGAGCGTATTGATCAACTCTATAATGCCATGCAGGAAAATGCTGCCCTATCCCGGTCCTTTACCCATGAGGTATTAGGTATAAGCCAGAATAGGGCAAGTATAAAATCAAATGTTCAATCCAGCCGGAACCGATCTGGCTTAATTCAATAGTTATGAGAAAGTTTGCAATGATATGTGGCCTTTGTTTAATAGGATTGCTTCAGCGTACTCCTGTCCAGGCCCAGGCAAATGAAATAGCCCAGCTACTTTTAAACGTGGAAAAGCTCACCCAATTTAAGGCCATCCTAAAACAAATGAAAGATGGTTACAAAATTCTTAACGGTGGATATAATACAGTTAAGGATATCTCAGAAGGAAACTTTTCATTACACAAAACCTTCCTGGACGGGCTGATGGAAGTGAGCCCCACCGTGAAAAAATACCGCAAAGTCAGCCTGATTATCGAAGCACAGGTGGCCCTGGTTAAAGAATATAAATCTGCGCTTTCCAGGTTTAAAGGCGATGGCGCCTTCAATACCAAAGAGCTGGAATATATTGAAAAGGTCTATGGTAACCTTTTGAAGCTTAGCCTACGTAATCTCGATGAACTGGCTGGAATCGTCACCGCAGGTCAGATGCGTATGTCAGATGATGAACGACTGAAAGCCATTGACAGGATCTATGAAGATATGGAAGAGAAAATACAGTTCCTCCGTCACTTCAATTCAGAAACATCCATTCTCGGCCTGCAACGCGCTAAGGCAAAAAAAGACCTGCAGTTCAGCAGAAAGTTAAACGGAGTAAAAAACTAAACATTGTAATTATGGCAAAGTGGAAATGGGCTATTGTATGGATAGCAGTGTCATTGGGATTGCCCCAGTTATGCCATGCACAATCTGGCATGGCAAATGATCTTCACGGTCTTCAATCCGTATTAGATCAACTTTATGATGAAATGATGCCACTCTGTGGCCAGTTAACAGGTGTTGGTAGAGGACTGGCTGGTTTTGCTGCATTATTTTATATTGCCCACAGGGTATGGAAACACCTATCAAATGCGGAACCGATTGATTTTTACCCCCTCTTCCGCCCTTTCGCAATTGGATTCTGTATTGTGTGGTTTCCAGCAGTTCTGGGTATGATCAATGGTGTTATGAAGCCAACTGTTACTGCAACAGCATCAATGGTATCGGGCTCTAATAAATCCATAGAAATCCTGCTTAAACAAAAAGAAGAGGCCATAAAAAAAACATCCAAGTGGCAAATGTTTGTCGGTGAGGATGGTCAGGGCGACCGCGACAAATGGCTAAAGTACAAATACAATAAGGATATAGATGAAGGGTTTATGGATCGTTTTGCCAATAACATTGATTTTGGTTTAGAGAAAGCCGGCTATAATATGCGCAACAGCGTTAAAGAATGGATGAGCCAGGCTTTGGAAATCATTTTTGAGGCTGCCTCTTTATGCATCAATACCTTGCGCACCTTTCAGCTGGTGGTCTTATCAATCCTTGGGCCACTGGTCTTTGGCCTGGCCGTATTTGATGGGTTTCATCATACCCTTACCGTTTGGCTGGCCAGGTATATCAATATTTTTCTATGGCTGCCGGTCGCTAATATTTTTGGTGCCATTATCGCCAAAATACAGGAACAGATGATTAAGCTGGACATCAGTCAGATCGGGGAACAAGGGGATACCTTTTTCAGTTCGACGGATATTGGCTATCTCATCTTCCTCATTATTGGTATTGTCGGCTACTTTACTGTTCCTTCAGTAGCAAATTATATCGTCCATGCGGCAGGTGGTGGTGCCTTACAACAAAAAACGACCAGTATGTTTTCCTCTACTATGGGTGCAGCCCAATCTATTGGAACCGGTGCTGCTTCAATGGCCACAGGTGGAGCCCTTGCAGGAATGGGCATGGCAGCAGATGCCATGGGCAATGCTTCATCATCAATGAAGGATGGTATGGCATCACAAAATAACAGTGCCCCATATTTTAAAGATAAACTTAGCGGTAACCCTTAAAGACAAAAAGATGTTCAGAAAAGTACAGAATATTGATACTGCTTTTAAGCAGTATAGGCTATTTACGCTTTGCATTCTTTGTTGTTCAACAATTACGATAAGCATTGCCGTATTTAAGAGCTTTCAGTTTGCATCAAATATGCAGGATAAAATCTATGTCCTTGCCAATGGAAAAGCTTTGGAAGCCTTTGCTTCTGATAGAAAAGAAAATATCCCGATTGAAGCTAAAGATCATGTAAAAACTTTCCACCAATTATTTTTCACACTTGATCCGGATGAACAGGCTATAAAAACGACAGTCACCAAAGCCCTGTATCTGGCTGATGAAAGTGCGAAAAAAATATATGACAACCTACAGGAGAATAAATTTTATTCAGGACTGATCTCTGGAAATGTTAACCAAACGATTCAGGTAGATAGTGTGACTGTTGATGTTAATCAATACCCATTCCGCTTCCGCTGTTATGCCACACAACAAATCATCCGGCCGACAACCATATCTACCAGGACCTTAATTACCGAGGGAGGATTAAGAAACGTATCCCGCACGGACAATAACAGCCATGGCTTTTTAATCGAGCGCTGGAGCACTATCGAAAATAAGGATATCAAAACGGTAAACCGTAATTAATATGAAAACAATAAAGAATCTTCAGCCCACAAATAAAGTAAACCGTAAACAATCCTTCGGAATGTATATATCCTCTGTACTACATCAGACAGGGAAACGATGGGCCGATGGGCTTGAAAAGTCCACTAAACATTACAATCGAAAGACCTGGATAATTCTTCTGGCCGCTTTCCTATTGCTGGGAACCGCAATCTGCCTTTATATCATTCTAACGGCCATCCAGGGAACGGAAAAACAATCTTTTCACTTTTAATGATCATCAATATGGAACAAAAAACTTTAAACGAACAGCAGCAGAGACAAAGGAAATTCTTTCTCTTTCTGCCCCTTATCTGTCTCCCCTTCTTAACCCTCATGTTTTGGTTAATGGGTGGGGGAAAAATAGAAACTGCTGTAGCTACATCAGAAGTTGGACTTAACCTGAATCTTCCTGATGCTAATAACAAGGAAACAGAGTTTAATAAACTCGATTTCTACAACCAGGCGGAAAAGGATTCTCTAAAGCTTCAGGAGTTGATGAAGGCAGATCCTGATTATGCCAGTACAAGGGATAGTGATTATTTGGCAGCACAGGATTTGTACGGCCTGGCTCCTTCCGGACTAAATACCTCTGTTTATTCCAGCAATGGCGGTAGTACTGTTAACCAGGAATCCAGGATATACAACCGGTTGAACCAGTTACAATCAGAACTAAACCGCAATTATGCTTCACCCCAGGAAACCTATTATAGTGCTCCGTACCGAAATTATGCGGCTCCTTCAGTAAATACAGAAGAAGTAGAACGCCTGGAGAAAATGATGGAGACCATGTCTGGAACTGATGAAGAGGACAAGGAAGTAACCCAGCTCAGTTCCATGATGGACAAAATCCTCGATATCCAACATCCTGACAGGGTTCAGCAGCGCTTAAAAGAGCAGTCCCAGCAACATCATGGTCAAGTCTATGCCTTTAAAACCGCACCTAAAGAAGCTCCCATTACGGTATTAGATAACAGGCCGGTTCAACAGTATGCAGAAGCGTACAGCAAAGATCCTGATAAGGCTTTAAACAACTTTTATGGTTTAAATAATACCAGGGAAGCGGAACAAGACTTAAATGCTATTGCTGCAGTAGTACACGAAACCCAGATTTTAGTAAGTGGTTCAACAATTAAGCTCCGTCTTTCCACCGATGCTTTTATAAATGGAATCCAGATTCCAAAAGGGAGTTTCATCTATGGGATGGTCTCACTACGGGGGGAACGCCTGGAGGTGGACATTGAAGGTATTCAATATAAAGAGTCACTCTTCCCTGTAAAGCTATCTGTATATGACCTTGATGGTATCGCTGGAATGAGGATACCCGGAGCAATCACCAGGGATGTGATTAAACAAAATTCAGATCAGACAATACAAAGTATGTCCCTGGGATCCTTTGATCAGACCCTTGGTGCCCAGGCAGCCTCTGCGGGTATTGAACTGGGCAAAAACCTTTTATCTAAAAAAGTGAAGCAAGTTAAAGTTGAAGTAAAAGCCGGTTACCGTATTCTGCTGAAAGACAATAAGCGTAAGGATCAATAAATATTTATTAAACAATTTCTAATATAACAGTTATGAAAACAATCATCAACATCGCAGTAGCAATAATTATCCTTATTATTCAATCAAACCAGGGTTTTGGACAGGATTCCCGTACCCGGATTAAAGGAATGATTGAACCCTATAATGTTGGCATTTCTTATGACAAAACCATAAATCTGATCTTTCCTTATTCCATTAAAAGTGTTGACCGGGGTTCTGCAGATATCCTCGTCCAAAAAGCCGCTGGTATAGAAAATGTCCTTCAGGTAAAGGCTGCAGTCGAGGATTTCCACCCGACTAATTTAACGATTATTACTTCTGAAGGAGCGCTATACTCCTTTTCACTCCGCTATCAGGGGAATCCTGCATTTTTAAATTTGAAAATTGCTGATCTGGATATTCCATCTATTCCAATCGTTCAGTTCGGCCCTGAAATGGAGTACGAAAGTCAGTTGAAGGAAATCAGCCAGCGAATTAGTTCAAAACAGGGTTTTTTGAACAATATTAAGGATGAGGGGAACGATATGGCTTTTTCTCTGGAGGGAATTTATATTAAGGATGATCAGCTCTATTTCCAATTCAGTATTGAAAACAATAGTCTCATAGGTTATGATATCGAACAATTCCGACTCTTCCTTCGCGACAGTAAAAAAACAAAAAGGTCGGCAAACCAGGAAGTGGAAATCGAACCAACCTATACTTCTGGTAATGTCCAGCGTATTGATGGAAAATCAAAACAAACCGTAGTTGCAGCGGTAAAAAAATTCACCATTCCAGATAAAAAGCATGTCACCGTTGAAATACTGGAGCATAACGGTGGCAGAAGGCTGGAATTAAAAATCAAAAATAAAACCATACTTAAGGCGAAAAGTATTTAGTCAATTTTTTTTATAACAATTTAAAGTAAAGGAGGACGTGATGAACGAGCAAATTGAAATCAACAAGAAAACATTAAATGTATTGGCCGATGCAGTATTTTATGCGGGTTTTGGTGCAGTTACCAAAGAACAGTTGTCAGCAGCACTGGCGAAAGGTACGGATGAATTCCAGGTAGTTCATGATACCAAAATGAATGATGATTCTGTTCGCGGTGTACTACACTTTAAACGATCAGACCAGGATTTAAACAATGTGTTCTTTAATTCCTTTGATCTACTGCTAAAAAAGGAAGGAAAAGAGGAAACCCTTCAACGCAATTTCCCAGTATACTATGGCAATAAATATACCTTAAAGGAAGGGTATAATCTTTTAGACGGACGATCTGTTCAAAAGGAGTTTACAAAAATTGATCCTGATAACAAGGATATCAAAAATGTTAGTACTCCCTGGGTTTATCTGGACTTTAAAAACGTAGATGACAGGGGTAACTTCCAAATCGAAAAAAAATATGAATATGATTTGGAAAAAGAATTGGAAAAGTATCCGATAAAAGGCATGGAATTCTCCCGAAATAAAAAGCAGTTAATGGATGCCCTTAAAAAAGGTGATCGGGTTGAAATAACCATAAAAACCTCTGATGGGGAAAAAGAGATCAGAATCGAAGCCGCTCCAAGGGTTGATTCAATCAACCTTTATGACAAAAACAATAAACCGATCAGGCTATCGATAAAGGAGAATGACCAAAGCCAGTCCCAAGGTCAGGAAGTATCTAATAAGTCAAATCAGTCACAAAAAGAGCAGGATTCTACGGCCAACAAAACAGGAAAGAAGGCCGAAACAAAACAAACAGAACAGCCTGAAACCAGGAAAAGAGGTTCCCGAATTAAGGCTTAATAAAGGTTAAGGGGAGGCAACTCCCCTTTCCTTAAAAAGAAAAGGAGTTGACATGATAAATCGAATAGAACATTGGTGGCAAGATGTCCTTAAATGGAAAAAACGTTTCGAATCAATTGGGAATTCTTCTTCAGGTGAAAAGTCCCTATTAAAAGAGCAATTGCGCAAATATGAGCAAATACTAGCGGCAAAGATTAAGTACCCTACTAGCGAAGAAAAGGTCACAAAGCAAAAATTGCTGCAAGAAACAAAGCAACTTGAAAAGGCCCTTTTCCCAAACAGGATTATCAGAGCCTCTAGAGCTATTAAAAAAGGATTAGATAAACTAAAACGATCGATTGGCCTGGCTGATCCCGATCCTAATAGAATTAATCTTCAGCACCCAAGGTTTAAAAAGCCCTTAGAGCAGCTGGGCGTATCGTCGGATAGCATACCAGCAACAATTGACTTATTGTCTAATAAAGCCACTTCGGAACTCATACAGGCAAATCAAGTGTTGGATACGAAGATTTTAATAAGCGAGGACAAAAAACGATTGGATGGACTACTGTACTCCTTAAACCTGGGAAACAAAGAACAGCGAAACATCTTTGTAGAAAGTGAATCATCCCTAAGGAAAGCAGATGTTGTTGCTCTACTTCAGGGTAGACCAATTTTGATCAAGGATAAATGGCTGATTCCAGATTTAAATGACCGGGATAAAGCTGGTAATATCAAGCTTAAAGAAATCCTAGTTCCAAATTATGATTTGCATCAGGAATTAAAAAAGATTCCTGGGCTTAATTTACCGGCAGAGAAGATTGAGTTAATTGTCGCTGGATTGCAATCAGGCCAAAGGGTAAATCTTAATTCTAAAAATTACCAAGGTATATCTATTGAAGCTAATCCCCTTGGTAGATCGATACAATTCATAAAAGACAACAAAAAGATTATTCTTAATGAATTAAGTAAAAATGCAAAACCGAAAATGATAATTGCTAAGGGCCATCCTGGCGAAGCAAAGATTAGGCGGACTAAACTGAATTGATATGAAAAAGAAGGATTTAGCAATTCTGTTTGTCAATAAGGTTCAAAGCGACATTTCTATCGATACTAAACATATTGCCCTTTACATGGCTATCCTATTCAAATGTGTAAATGCTCAGAAAGAAAGGATTGTAGTGGATAGAAATGAATTAATGCGATTATCAAAGATATCCAGTACGGCTACTTATTATAGGAAAATGGCAATTCTTAACCACTGTGGGTATATCAGATATTATCCTTCCCAGGCAAATGATGTACCGACAACCGTGGAATTAAAGGAGTTATAAAATAACTGCCCTCATAGTGATAGATTGAAAACGTGAAAAAGAAAGGTGGGACATGCAAATAAATATAGTGACAAAAGAAGATCTGGAGGAATTCCGGGTAAAGCTACTCTCAGAAATAAGGGAAATCTTAAAAATTCAGGAAGTAAAGAGCTTTCCTCGCTCAATAAAAACCAAACAGGTCTTGGAAATATTGGATATATCTGCTGGAAAGCTACAACAAATGCGCATTACAGGTGAGCTATCGCATAAAAAAGTTGGCGGAACCTATTATTACAACTACAATGAAGTAAAACGGCTTTTGCCTAAAGAATTAAATGGAGGAAAAGAATAATGTGGAACGATGAAGTAATAAAAAAGGCAACAGCAGACCAAAGATTAACTGTATCTCATATGGCGCTATTGTTTGCTATCCTTATCCTCTGCCGAAGGGAAAATGGTTATAGGGAAATCCAAACGTCGAGAAAGGTCCTAATGGGTAAATCACATATTGGGAGTTTGCCTACTTACCATAAGTGTATCAAAGACTTGGTGGTCTTCAAGTATATAATTTATCACCCAAGTTTTCATCCCAAAAAAGGGAGCAATATTAATATAAGAGCATAGAATTTATGTTCTTATTTCTTTCCGTATTTCCTAAAGGCAGCAATGAATTGGTATATAAAAAAACCAACAGTAATTTTACCCAAATAGTCAATTATTAGTGTCCACCAGGAGAACTTCGATTTTTCAACTAAGAAATCTACCCGATGTGTAATATCAATAAATGAAAAATAATACCCTATTAATGATGCATCAAAATCAGAATTATTAAAGATTCTATTGATGCTTAAAAGATAAATCAAATAAATTGGTATCGAAATAACTACAAAACCGGTTAGGGGTCTTTTAACCGAAAGGCCATGGCTGTTTGACCAATTATTTATATTTAAAATTGCCCTATCATACCAAGGAATCGTTTTAATTTGCCTTAAAGCTTCATGTGAGATTGCTTGAAGCTTTTGTGCCTCATAATAATTGCCACGGTCTTCTAGCGCCTTTTTCAATTGAAGAAAAATCTCATATTGGGCTTTAGCATAATTTTTTGGCCGCTCATCTGGATAATGGACGTTCTCAATAGGAACAAATTTTGAAAATGTACTATAGTCCTCTGGAAAGTCACAGGATGTAAATATAACCTTTGAAAATTTTGTTCTGTATAAGGAAATTATAGAGTAACTATCGAATGAAACATTATCAAATTCGACTCCGTCTAACTTACTATTGTGGATTCCAATTTTATTTTCAGGTTCTGCTTTTGAAAATGGTGCAATTGAATAGAAAGAAACGTTTCCGTTTGGCCTAAAATTATGAATATACCAGTTTTTTATTCTGGTATTTTCTATTGATAAATTCCCAGCAGGATTTCCAGATAAAGAAATTTTGTTTAAAGACATACCACTGATAATTGACTCTATATGGTTCTCTCCTTTTTCATATAAGACATTTATTTCAGGCATAAATCGTTCTTTATCAAACTCAAAATTTGAGACAATATGTAATCTGTTTGGGTTGTGAATGAAATAGCTAATTGGCTTATTTAAAATTTCCTGAATTTGTGTCACGTAATATTGAATGAATAATCCATTCCATTGATTCTCTTCAAAATTCTCTTTTGTAAATTTTATTTGAACTTTGGGAACATCAATAACAAACAAACTTCCAATAGTCAAACAGTTATTAATTTCAACACCATTAATATTTAAACACTTAATACTACCCGCGATAAATGATCTATAAAAGCCAAAAGAAATATTTTGGGACTCAATTGTTTGAATTTCGATATCTGGAAGTATACAATTGAAAAAATCAATAGAAATATGTTCAAATGGAATTTCCTCTTCATTTATTATCGTTAATTTTTCAAAGAAACAATTGAAAAATGGCAATACTGAAGTACCTCTTTTGAATTCAATGCCTTCAAAGTCGGATTTTGTTAATTTTATTACCAAGTGTTTATTTGAAAAATTGGTAACTCTTGAAAATGGTTTAATAATAAAATTCATTGTTATCAACTATATCAATTACAAAATACAGAATGTCTTTTCGTCACTATAGTTTAAAATAGAGGAACGGCCCAATTAACAAATCATCAGTATTACTAAAATACTTTACCTTATCTTCTTTGACAGCTATACCATCTCTTGTCAACTTTAAATTCCAATCTCCATTAGCAGGTTGAAGAATTGGATCCATTTTCTCGTTTACATTCCAAATCCATTTTGGTGCTGAATTTTTAACTTGGTGAGGTTCTGCATTCCAGAGTTCAAGCCTATCCGACATTCCAACATCAGAAGGCTCACAAACATTTATAAGAGGTTTATAATAGGTCAATTGAGACTCAGAATAACCTCTATTCGGAAATTTTCTAAATCCCATTTTTTTCCAAAAATTCTCAGATTCTTCAGGCTCACAAAAAAGCTTTATTGCAATTTTATTTTCCGCCACAAAATGTCTTTCCACAATACCATAAAAAGTACTTCCTATACCATTTCCTCTATAAGCAGGGTGAATTTCCATTAGATCTATATTTACATAATTGGAATAACTGCTCCAGGCGAGGAAGCCAACAATAATAGAGTCATCTGAAAATAAAATTAATCTTGATTTCGCATAACAATCTTTTATAATTTGCCAATTGCAATAAAATCCCTGATTGAACTTTTGTTGTTCTTCTTTCAACCAGTTTTCTAAATTCTTAAGTTGGCTTAAATTAGGATGATAATTAACTTCCATTTAAATCTATGCTTTATGATTTGTTATATGTAAATATTTGTTTGAAATCGGAATATGGATTTTCATTTTCTAACTTATCTAAATGCCATAATTCATATTGAGCAGGAGAAAGCTCTCTTTCGCCCCAAATTGCCCAAACAAGGCTCATATTCAAACTGTTTAAGAGTATATCTAACTGATCCTTCCTAAGGAAGAATAAACGTTCGCTATCTTTAAAAGAACCTTTTTGGAAAGAGTTTTGAAATGTAACTTTCTCCTCAAAACTGTTTTTAAGATCGCGACTTTGAGGAATTGTTGTTAAATTTAGCATTTCACTAAACCTTTTACTTAAAGTTATACCCCCTGTAAATTCATTATATAATGTTTTTCCAGGAGTACGAAGATCACAAACAGGCATTAAAGCACTTAATTTTTTAATTTTCTTTTTTACACGTGAAATCAAAACCTTTTTTTTCCTTATCTCTAATCTTTTAAATTCTTCATCACTTAAACAATCTCCTTTTACATTTTCAGTCGTTGAAAAGGTAATACCGGATATTTTAAATTCGTCAATAAAGCTAAGTTTAACTTCCTTCCCATCAATATAGTAGGATTCCTCCTCATCTTCTTCCTCAACTTCATTTTCTCCGACTACAAACGGGAGTTCGCAAACACTATAATCCTCAAACAATGGGCTCCAAGGAATTTCTCCAGCGTAACAATTCGATTCTTCATATTTCTCTGGTAGCCACCTTCCTCCAAGACGTTGCTTTTCCAATAGAGAAACAAATTCATCTTCTTGATCTTTGTCAATAAAAAAAGCTCGAATAAATCCAAAAATACTTCTCCCTCTTTTTTCATCTTTCTGAGCAATATAACCGTCTAAAAGTATCCAAGGGCCTTCTTGTTCATCCAAAATATCTTGCTTAAGAAAAATAGAAAGGTTTGGAACATCCCCAATTCTTATCCACTCCTTTAATGGAATTTCAGGGTTCCCTAAAAGGTCTATTTCAATTATTCGGTTAGGATTTAATGGCGTCGGAAATGTTGGGTCAAGGTCGCTGTTCATTTCTCTTAAATCACCTATTCCATCGTTTTTATCAATATCTCCAATTAACCCTTTTTGTTCAAAATACGATATCCAAGAATATTTCTTACCATAGCGATCGATTTTATTGATATCCTCATCATCATGTCTACTCAGCGATCTTTTTGATCTTTCAATAGAATTTTCAACTAACTCAAAGTCTTTAAAATTCCATCCCAAGTCAAAAATTCTTTTTAACAGATCTGATCTAATGATTTTATATAAATCATGATTTGATCTATTGGGAATTAATCTCCTAATAACATATGTTTCAAAATCCATCCGAAAAGGTGATTCCCCCAATTCTGGTTCTATTAAGTTCTTTTTATTTGTTTTTACTTTATTTATTTTTGATGATAAATAAATAGTTGCCAATTCCTGTTTTGAAAATAAATTAGCATTATGCCTAGCAGCCAATTCAACTATCCCTCTTCCAGAGTCTAAAATCAGAATATGTGTAGTGGAAGACTTTGATGCTTTGCCGAACAAATTTTCAAATATTGATCTTGCAAAAGATGGAAACTCTAAATTTAGAAATTTAGAATTGTCTTTTTCAAATGCTAATGCCATTGCCACACCGTAACTAACTGCTAACATCCTCTCACTAACATATGGGTCATTTATACTAAGTGACTCTATTGTTAAGTTGAATAGGTCGTAATAGCACCCTCTTCCAAACCAGTATAATGCCATTGAAGCTTTATGACGCAATTTGTGGCTAGTTGTAGTCAACATCCACATTATCCATCTGGCTAATAATACGTCATCTGAAGTTCTTAGTTCTATGTTTTTAATCCAGCGGGTGGTGGATTTATCAAGATCAATTTCCAGATGATCTTGGTTATTCCTTATCCATTCACTCCAAACTAAATCCCTTTTGCCAACTTTCAATTCCCGAAGAATTTTGTCAACAAAATGAACATTCAAGGGGTGTTTTTCTGTGTCCCGAATCGAATACAACCTATTTAAATACAGATTTGTATTAGGTTTTAACCTTTTAATATTTTCAGCCACAGCCTGTGTTGTGTTTCTATCAAGATATTTAGGTTCCAATAAAACTGAAAATGAAAGCGCTTCTTCCCTAAGTGAGGCCGGTGCAACTTCCCACAAATGAACATTATGATATTGAGGAAGTAAGGCTACTAAAAATCTTATAATATCATCTCTTAAAGGATGCCTAGCCGAATAATCTTTGCCTAAAGCACTTTTAACAGATTTAGATTTTAACCAAGATTCTATTGTATTTCTACCATTTAAGAAAATTAAATGTTTTGCTATTAGATAGCCACCTAAAAGGTCATAAATTGGAATAATCTCATCTTCGCTAGAATTGCTATGGGTAATTCTTAAAATTAAACCTTCCTGCTCCATGAAATTAATGGCACTGTTATTCCAATTATTTGAATCATTAATTTCTTTCCTAAATTCAAATTGATTAATACTTCTAGCATTATTATCCCATAATGCTTTTCCCAATTTATCCAAATATCCTATAATATCAGCTTGGTGATATCGACAATGGAACGGTGAAAGTTCTTCAATTCTACAAGCTGCTAATTCAACATACTTTTCAAACAGAGTTGCTAATGTTCTAGGAATAGCTTCCATACCCACAGGGTCTTTTCTTGTGGGATTACTTACTTCACAAAAAATCCTCAAAGTCAATGGGTGGCTAAGGAAACGTCTTAATGCAATATTAGGTTGGGCTTTAATTTTGAAAAAATCAAAATATTTTTCAATTGCATCCCCAATGTCATCACCAAAATCAGGTATCTCTAATATAGTAGTATTATCTGGTAAGCATTGTTTAACAAATGGATACGAATCTTCATCCTCATCATTATACATATAGTGATTTTCCCGCTCGCTTTTGCTTGCTCCCGACCTTAATGTGCAAATAAATAAGACATTAGGATATTGTTCAAGAGTAACTTTGATAGTACTTAAAAGGATTTTCCACTCTCTAGGATCTTCAGCTTCATTTAATCCGTCAATTACTAGTGGCAAAATACATTTTGCCCTTTCGGCTGCAGCATTTAAACCTGCAATCAATCCTTGCATTGTCGAAACAGGTTTACAATTTACAACTACTGTTTTTGCAAGGTCATCTAATGTATTATTATGTTTTAAGGATCGGCCTAATAGTAGAATACCTGCAGGAAATATTTCAAATGGTGATGTAATGGTAGCCGAAAGTTGTGTCTTACCACCACCAGCATCTGCTACTATACCTACAAATCTTGTATTTAAAAATTCTAATATTTCATCCAACAATCTATCAGCTTCCATTAGATCAGCTAATGCATTTGTAGCAATTATTCCTATCTGCAACCTGGCTCCCCTTAATTTTCTGGGTAAACTTGAGACATTATCCAATTTGATTTTCAAATCATTGGAAATTAAATGCTTCAAATTCTTAAACTCACCATCTGAAATTGCTTTTAATGTGGAATTTAATAAATCGGAAAATAAATCTAAACAATTTAGAAATTCCAATGATAATTCCATTAAATGTTGTGGAATCGTCCCAATTCGAAATTTAAATTCATCCCTAATTTTTACAATTTCAAATGATTTTTCTTTAAGCTCAATCCATGCGTTTCCTCTTCCGAGCATTCTAGAAATAGTCCTTTCAGCGTCGACTTTTTGATGTACTTCTGGGAACCAACGTTGTTTTATTGGCGCAACAGCTTGCTTGTGTAAAAAAGAAAGGTTCTCTGGCCGTATAATAAGGTCTCCAAAATAGGTTTCCTTTAATTGCAAAGCCTCAGTATTTAATAGTGTATCTGATTCAGTAGAACTCCATAGATGCAATTTTACTTTCTTGGATAAATTCTGTTCCAATGAATAAAACCAATTTTGATCCTTACTTGTAAGCGTGTGACGGGTCCATAATACCCAATCTGTAATGCCTGGAATAGTTTGAATTGTTTTATCTAGTGCCTCTTTAATCTTTTTACTTCTTGTTGAACCGATATTTTTACCACTAGGAAGCCCATACCAACGACATTGCCAGCCAAAATGTTGGCCATTATTTCCTAGCTTACAATCTTTATCTAATTTAAGATCAAATTCAACACCAGCCTGATTTAATTGAGCCTTAAAACTACCATAACGGGAATAGGCTAGCCAAACTAATGATCTTGATAATATCTCAAAATTATAATCTTGAGCACCAGGTAATCCCTCAAATATATTCCAGTTAACCATCTTTACCTTCCTTCTCCAGTGTTTTCATAATCATGTGCGGAATAAACTTCAACTTTAGCAGAGTAATCTAAAAGAATTTTCAAAAATGCCGAAATTTCAGATTCGTCTGTTGTAACTACAATTTTATCTCCTTTTAATTCTGTTCGCACATCATAATTCAGTTGTTCTATCTCCCTAGGATTTAAAGAATGAACTTTTAAATCCATAAGTAAATCTAACATGGGTCTTGAAAATCGCTCAGAATCTTCATAATTTACATGATCATCAATTAATAACTGTTTAATCTTATCTATTGCTGATTGTGCATCTTCTGCATCTTGGATATTTTTAAATTGGCCAATCATAACCATATTAGCAGAGTGCTCTGACCCATAAGAATTCCAAATTTTCATATCATTAATTTATTTTTTTTAACCTATCCCTTAGAATATCCATTCCATCAATTATGTTTATTTCCTTAAGGTCTATACCGTAAGTATCATAAGATGTTACTTTCAAAAACCCTGAAGCATCAACAAATGCAAACCCGTTTAAAGAAAATTCATCTTTAAATGGATTAGCAATAGGTATTCCATCAGAACAGTTACTGTTTATTCTCAAGGGCATTCCCCCTTTATATATTTCTAAAAAACATTTAAGCTTATCAAGTATCTCCTTATTGGTATTCCCTAACTTATCAAGCTCGGGTAAAATCAAAAATTCTTTGGCTCCCAAAACATTTGAAAAAGAAATTGCTTCTTCAAGCTCATCAATGGTATCTTTATTTAAAACATAATTTATTCCAAATGGGGCTATTGTTTTAATAATGGAAATTGCAGAAATAAAGTTTGTAAACGATTTTCCTCTAAGACGTTCATAAGTTAATCCCAGACCGTCCATGCTAACCCTGATAAAGTTTACGTGGCCTCTCAATTGTTCAGCCATAAATTTAGATATTCTATGTCCATGGGTTGTGAATGAAACAGATAATTGAGTATGCTTAGAGACAAATTGACAAATTTCTACAAATCTTTTATAGATCGTAGGTTCACCCCCCCCGAAGCCAACTCCTATTGCTCCATTTTTATCGAGTTCAATAATCCATTTACAAAGTTTATCAAATTCGATTTCTGACCTATTTTTTGGGGCATAACAATATTCACAACTCAGGTCGCATCGATTAGTTAAGGCGAAAGATATATGGCGGGGCGACCTTGCCCAATTTTTTTGATCTCCCTGAACTTCATCTAATAAAATATTAGTACCGTTATTCCTATCAAAAATATGTACCCCGTTTTCGTCTAATCTGATTTTCATATTATTAAGTTTCAACTTTTTATTTTTACAATCGCAGTTTTAAATCAATCTTTTTTTACAAAATCTTCCTGCAATTATTAAATATCACCTAAAAAAATTTGATAGTTTCTAATAGTTTACCTTTCTACTTAATCCCTGACATTGTTTAACGTCAACGCCGATTATTTCCAACAGCAAAAATTTCACATCGAAAACTTTCTGTTTTGCTTAATAAGCTCTGATAAAGATTAAGTTCATAGAAGTAAATTCTACCAGATAATATTTCGCAGTTTTAATGATTTTGCTGACTCTTGTTTAAAGTTTTCTGGTATATTAAAAATCAAAGAATAAAATCGTCAGATGTACATTGATTTAAATGAGCTGTTTTCTTGTTAATACTTAACAAAATAAATTTGATTAAAAAGGTGTATATCTACGTTACATAAAATTTTATTTTGTTAGCTAATTATTAATCCCAATATAAAAATAATACTCTATATTGTGAGTATCCATTTATTTATTTTATTTAACCTTATTATTTATGATAACAGGAAGACATACAGAAAACAATAAACGAATTTGTACCATTGATAATGATAGAGAAATAATGATTGAAATTGATATTGATGATGATACTGTAATCAATGCCAACTATTATGAAAATGGTGAAATGTTAGGAAATGAGGATGATTTTACATTTTATAACGAATATGGATTTGGTAATTCTTATCTTCTTCAAAGAATGTATGTTCCTGAACGTCGTTTGGGCTTAGGAAGAGAAACAATTGAATTTTTTAAAGAATATTATGACGCGACTGTCTATGCTAGAACTAATGATGGTCTTACGAGGGACGATGGTAGCGAATTAACAGAAGATGCGCCAGGCTTTGTAGACAAGATGATAGATGAAGGAATCTTAATAAATAATCAAGGATCTTATGATAATGATTAATTTAAAAAATGATAATAAATCACAAAGTAACAGTAAGAAATTAAATGTAAACTTTACCGTGAATAATCGGATGATGGTTCTTTGATTCAAGATAAAATCCTTATTCGTGGTACTTATAAAAAAGTACTCAAAAATATGCGTTTAAATGGTCGGGGACCAATTAGTTCGGTTCCCTCCCTCCAATAATAAAACAACTGCCATGAAAATCCAAATTCATGGCAGTTTTTATTGACACACGGTATTAAGTAAATAATACCTGAAAAATCAAATCAGTTCAAATCCCTCCTGGTCCCGAAACTCTAGAATCTTTAGAATATCAAATAGTCTAATCAAGACGAGTAGATTTCTCCTAACCAATTTAATTAAGTTAGGAAATTAAGCTATATCAATGATGTAAATTGAGAACTAACTAATAATTATATTTTTGCCTGATAATTTTGCTTTTTTTAAATTATATATTGATTCTAAAAGGTTGAAACCAACTCCAATACTGATTGTAAAACCTGTCGCTTCAAGAAAGTTTTTTTGCATTTTTTTTAAAATTAGAATATCGTAAGACTCCACATTTATAGTAAATAAAATATCATCACAACCAACTAAAAGAACTTTAGTTCCTACAAACGATTTTACGAAATTTACCAATTGTTTTATTCCTTCTTGTACTTCGTTATGCACTTTTTGAGCTAAGATCCAATCTTTGTTTAACAGTGCTAATTCAATACTATCCCCTATATTGTCTCCGTCAATTCTTATGTATAATAATTCTTCCATTAAGCTTCTAATTTTTTTGCCATTTCAAACGAGTCAATGTATTTTTTTGAAATCCATGAAACTTTAATACTACCATTGGTTTTACGACTACTCCAATACTTCCCTTCTAAAGCCTTTAACTCCCCTTCAATTAACCGTAATTCAGCTGCTCCTTCTTGTAGTTCAAAGTCACCATATTGGCTTGTATCCTTCCTATATAAATAGGAAATATTCTTTAACCCTTTGTGTTTCTTTAAGCTCCAAGATTCTGAGTAAGAAACCCCAACAAAATCGGTTGTAAAAGTAGTTATATGTAACCTTAAAAAACTTTGCCTTATAACTAAATAAAAAGGAATTGGTGGTTTGGTTTTACCTTCCTTATCCTTCCAATCACTTATTATAACACCTGACCATGTTCCATTCAAATCAGGTCTATAAAAAACTAAATTAAGAATCTTCCACTTCCATCCGATGGTCATAAAAAAAGTCCAAAATCCCGTTGAAAGAGTTATACCATAACTTAATGCTTTCCAAATGGATTGAAGCTCTAAAGAGTTGCCAATAAAATATAAATATATTATAGCACAACCAAAAGCCAAAGCAACTGACGATGAAATAACGACCTTTAATTCTTCATGTTTCATTTTCAACTATTTAAATGATTATTCCGTAATAACAATTGCTTGGTGAAGCTTTCCGTCCTTTAAACCAAACAAACCAATACTTTCAATCCCCCTAATCAATAGTAGCAAAAATGGCACATTAAAGGTCCCTAATTTAAATTGTTCATTAATCATTCGTTTATCTTGCTGTGATGGAGTTGGTGTATTTTCAGGATGTGTATGCCACTCCCCCAAATAAGTAATTGTATTTTGGCTATTTACAACTTCATAATCTAAAATAATTTGAGCAATTTCCTTTGCTCTTATAAAAGTGTACCTGGTAGAACTGTCAAATTTATTTGGAATTGTAACTTTTTGAACATAAATGTTATGTCCTTTAAGTTGACCTAAAAGAATACCACCTGATTCCGGTTTAACATTGCTGTCTTGGATATACTCATTTATTATTTTAAGAGTATTTTCATTTATGTTTATGAAATAGTCCAATAATTTAAATCTTACATTATACATCGTGAACAATTAAATCATTAAAAACTACATCTGAATAATAATCATTTACATTAACACCATTTTCTTTTAAAAAAGTCAAATCACCAATCCAAGAAAACGACTGGCTAAATTGTGGTCTTGTCTCTATTATTTTCTTTAATGAAGGAAATATAGTGGACAAAAAAATTGTTATTGAGGATTGGGAATAAGGGGTAAAAGTAGTATTACAACCTGCCTCATCAATAGAAAGAATTTCCTTATTCGCCAAATAGTCACTATTGCTTATAATATTATATTTAAACAAATTAGAAGAATCAAAAAAATGGGAATAAGGACTACTATTAGGATACAAAAATAGGCAATGCCCTGCTGAAAGATATGGTTCGACCCAAATTAGAAAAATAGGTGTCTTAATTTTTTTTGATTCTAATAATTGCGACAAATATTCCTCCACATTGCTATTCCCTGTAGTAAGGAAAATGTAATCAGAATCATCAAAATAATCAATATTTTCTTGAAAAACAGTCAATATCGATTTCGCCTTGACATCTACCTTTTGAAATGGGTTTTTGTTTGTCAAAAAAAACTTCATTCCAAATACTTTTCTATACCCGACATGGGAATATCCTAAAAAATGACGTCCAATATTTTCAAGCAATAATAATTCAGGATCTATTAATTTAAAATGAACATTACTATATGAATTGAGAAAATAAATCAGGTTAGAACCAACACTGCCAATTCCACCTATTAAAAATGTAAAATTTCTATTACTAGCGATGCCTCCAGTTCTTAATTCTTTAGTAAGTGGAGAAAAAGTTGTTGGGGAATATCTTTGTACAAAATCATTAGAATGAAATGTAGTTAGTAATTTGTAATTAGTAAGTGCCCCAGCTCTAAATCCTTTTCTTTTTTTTGTAGAATGAAATGAAGGATGTTCCCAACAAATAATTTTGGATTTTCCATTAGTGATAACTGTTGCTGCAACAATTTTTGGAAACTTCGAGCTATTGATGTAGTGTTTGAATTTTTGCTGTGTATCTCGCGGTAAATTATCAACGATCTTTGAAATTTTGCGATTTGTTAAAGAAAACGGAGGAATAAATTCAATATTTATTTGCCCCAAATAAAAAATAGATTTTTTTTCAAAAATATTATTGGTAGTTTTCAAATAATTTAAAAACTCTATAGCATGATTTTCATTTTGATGCAATACATAATTGAATAAATAAGACTTCTCTTTAAGTTTTACTAATTCGATTTTCTGGTTATCTAATACGTCAGAAAGGCAAAGGATTTCACCTAATACATTTGGCTCATTATCATATTTTCTTTCCCAATAGCTTAAAAACTCATTTTCATAATCTTTAAAGTTCTTTTCTCTAGTTCCTAGTTCTATAATGGATTTAGCACGTTTAAGACATTCTTTTGCAACAGCAACTGGATCTTTTGGATTGGGTCTCGTAAGAGCTGTGTCGAAAGTACAAATGAACCCATTATCTTCAACATGTGGAAGTATTCTATAGGCTTCTAAATCCTCTTTTTGAAGATAGATTTTTGGCAGTTCTAAAGGAAAAAAATCTGGTAAATACATGATAAAGCGAATCAATTTTACTGATCCAGTTTTGTACATATACTCAGTATCTATTGAGAAATAGAAACCTTCTTTATAACCTTGCAATTCTTTTTGCTCATCATTTAATAAATTGACGTCGTCAATTTTTGAAAGCTCGTTAAAAACAAGATGTTTTAAAGTAATAAAATCGGTCATCACAAGGCACTTTTTGCAGTAGAACCAATTATAGGTTTTTGATTAAACTTTTCAGCTCCTTCAATTTCATCAGATGCAATAGCACAAGAAAACCTAGGTCCCAAGTGCCTCTGCCATTTTAAACATGCATCCTTCTGAATATCACTTTCAATTGCTTGATTAGCTGATTTAATGAATGTTGTAAGTCGATCCATGAAATAGTCTTTTTTTGTTTGACTATATGAACTAAAAAGATCTTCTCCAATAGGGGTTGTAGGTCTAGGGCATTTAAAGCCATTTTTTAAAAGGAAGTTTTTAATTGCTTCCAAAGTATAGCATAGACTCAAGTCATCTCTTTGATTCGCAATATAGTTTTCGCCGGCGAGAATTGTCATTACAATCCCAGGAGGCATTTCTCCCCTCAATTCATCCGCCCAACCTTTTAAATATCTTACGATTCTTCTTAATTGAGCATCTTCTTTCCTAATATCGGAAAGCCATTTTTGGTAGTCTGAAAACATCCTGCTCTCAAAAATAAAAGCCATTTTAAATCCAGATTGAACTTTTCCTTCAAACCAGTCAATAAATTCAATGGGGTTACTAAGCGGCCAAAATTCTACTAAATGGGCAAGATTTGGATTGTCAGGCGCATCTGCATAATATATAGGCAAATCGATATGAAACTTTTCCTTATCATATCTTACACGAACGCATGTATCTTTATCTGTTACTTTAGCATAACTCTCATCTTCTCCGACTGCATACAAAATTGCATCGTGAAAATTTTTCGAATCTGGCCGTTCCACCTTAGACTTGTTTCCCTTAAAATATATTCCATCATCAAGATCGTAATCATCATCTTTTGGTGTAATTATAGTGTCCATGACAAAAGATCCTTGACTATGAAACTCTAGGGATTCCTCAAATGTCAATTCATTAAACTTATTCGATATTTTTTTTCGAAGATTATCTCTTACTGCACGTAAAATAGTCCTTCGTTCCTCGCTAAGTTTTATAGCGCTATTATATAGCGAAAATAATTCATTACAATCTGCCATTATCTAAGGTTATATGTTTTTGGTGTGGTAAATAAATCTATAATAAAATCAGTTTTGCCCCACTCTAATGCTTGATTATCTGCTAGTTGTTGCATTAAGTAAAACGCGTCATTCGTGGCCCGATCTAATTTTATTATTTTTTCTTGGTTTTTAGAAATAGGACTACTCGGAATCCTTTTATAAGTAATATCGATTTCCGAAAATTTTGAAATTTTTTGTAAGAAAAAATCTGTAAAGAAACTTTGCCCATTCATGGAGGTTTCAAATAATTCATCACGCCAATTTACAAATGCTCTGTGTCTATTAAGGTTGGGTCTATTTCCAGATGTGATTGAAAGGCTACTTAAGGAAAGGATGTTAATACAATTATATATCTTTGGGGGTCCACCAACGAAGTAATTCAGAGCTTCTAAAATTCCAACTAATGCAGGATTGTTTGCCCATACTCCTCCATCAATAAACTGGGTATTATTATAACTTGGAAGATTTGCCAAAGGAAAATAGGTTGGAGCTGCCGAAGTGGCAAGTCCAATTTCTACCATTGTGCTATTATTATCCCTCTCTAGATTTGTATGGTCGTATTTGAAGACATAAGGCTTATGCTCGGTTATCGAATAACTAGGAATACAGAGTAAATTATTTGAATCACCAATTTTTTTATCACCAAAAATATTTTCCAATGATTCTTTTAAACCGTTGTCGTTAAATTTGCCTTTAAATAAGGTTTGCCTAAAGAACGACATTAGTTTGTTTCTAGTTGGAAAAATCTTGGGTCCATTATTAATATAAAAATCACAAATATCTTTTGCAGGAATTTTAAGTGAAACGGCCATAGCGATTAATCCACCTGTTGAGGTACCACATATCATGTCAAAGTGATCGCTTGTCAAACAATTAAACTTTTCTTCAAACCTTTTCAAAATCGAAGCTGAGTAAAGGCCTTTTATCCCCCCACCATCAATAGATAAGATTTTAAATGTTTTTAATAAGGATTTATCCATAGGATTTTTATAACTAGTCTATAGGTGTCAAATTTCAAGTAATATACTTACTCTAATTACTAAAAATATACCCAATATTATATATGGCAAATAGCAATAAGTCACAAATCAACGAAATTTTTCATTTAAATAAAATATTTGTATGAATATTTATTCGAATGATTTAACTAATTTTTTGAGAATCTGAATTAAAAATTTAATGAACGTTATTTTAATGACGATATGGATAATCTCGACAATGGGCGGATCAACTTTCCTGAATACTAGTAATCGATCATGGAAACACGATGTTTTCCAACTTGATCCAGTCGCTTTTATCAATTAGTTTCGTTGTCTCATTTTTGAAAAAAATATTTTTAGATTTCATACGTCTACTAAAAACATAGTCCAAAAGAAAAATTAAAGATATATTACCTAATAAATTGTAATTTTACGATGAACATTCGGATGTTGTTCTTTGATTCAAGATAAAAATCCATATTCGTGGCACTAATAAAAAAGTACATTAAAAAGTGCTTTTATACGGCGTTAGAGCAGGTGGTTCGACTCCCTCCCTTTCCGCAAAATAAAGAGTAACTGTAAAAAGTTGCTTTTTTTTGTTTCGTAGAAACTCTCCTTCTTTATTCCTGGAAAAATTTCATAAAGCACATGTCCACATTTTTTTGATTTTATAATGTAGATTTATAATGTAGACTTTTGTCTACTGTTTTGATATCTTACTATTTTAATGCAAATAATTTAATCGTTGTTTCACAATAAAAACAATTTAATACGTTATCTTTATTAGTAGCGTAAATTGCATTTATCACGTAAAAATTTATAATAGAAAAAATGGGAAAATTTGTAGTGAAAACAAGAAAAGATGGTGAATTCCAGTTTAATTTAAAAGCTGGAAATGGTCAGGTTATTTTGGACAGTGAAGGGTATAAAACAAAGGCGAACTGTTTAAATGGGATTGAATCTGTAAAACGGAATGCTCAGGATAACGATAAGTTCGAAAGAAAGACTTCAACGAATGGAAAACATTATTTCAACTTGAAAGCGACCAACGGCCAAGTTATCGGAACAAGCGAAATGTATGAAAGTGTGAGTGGAATGGAAAACGGTATTGAATCTGTAAAATCAAATGCACCAGATGCAACGATTGAAGACCTTGATTAGTAAATAAAAAAATGCTTTATATAATCAAGTGCAAGTAAAGCCCGATATTATATGTCGGGCTTTACTCATATAGGAGAATGATAGGTTCCGCTTTCAAAAAGCAATAACAATTTTACAAACACCTATCCCCCTCTGCTATTTCTAAATCATTAATACTTGCGTACCTCTTTTTCATCAGACCATTTTCATCAAACTCCCAGTTCTCATTTCCATAGGCTCTAAACCATCTTCCATCTTTATTTCTGTATTCATATTCAAATCGGACAGCAATTCTATTTTCGGTATGAGACCAATACTCTTTTTTCAATTTGTAATCAAGTTCATTTGCCCATTTTGTCGTGAGAAACTGGACAATCTCTTCCCTACCGTTGATGAATAGATGCCGATTTCGCCATTCGCTGTCTATCGTATAAGCCATGGATACCCGCTCAGGATTCTGGGAGTTCCATGCATCTTCAGCCATCTGGATCTTTTGTTTTGCCGTTTCCAATGTAAAGGGTGGCAATGGATGTTTCTGTTCCATAAATTTTAAATAATATGATTAACAATTTCTTTTGATTTCAGAACAAGTTCATTTGATCTAAAAAGCTGACTTTCAATAATAGCGCTTTCAAACAACAGATAGATATGCGCAGCCAATAAACCCTCACCTAGTATTTCTGTGAAAAATTTCCTCAGATCATTTTTGTGAGACTGTATGACAGAAAGAATTGCATCTTGTTTTTTTGAGAGCTCAGAAAGAATATTTAGGAAACTACAACCTCTAAAATCCTCCTTCTGATTCATAGAAATAATGAAATCAAATGCAGCCAATATGGATTGTTTATGGCTGGCTGAGTCTTGTGTATATGCACGGAGCTCCGAAAACCAAAAGGCATGTCTGGAGGTCAAAAAAGCAATGCATAGATCATCTTTGGATTTAAAATGCTGGTAAAAACTAGCTTTGGCAACCTTTGCCTCACTTATGATTTGATTTATTCCTGTGCTATTGTATCCCTGTTGGTGGAATAATAAGGAGGCAGTATTTAAAACTCTATCTCTCGGGTTATCCATTTCTTTCTAATATTGTAAAACAAAAATAGAAAACATTCATTAAACAGACAAGTCTGTCTGATGATTAGTGATTGTTTTTAAATAGAACCATAAATGATACCTGTAATGAGACAATAATAGATATAATTTATCTTTTATTAATTGATTATGATTGTATTCGGAAATTTATCGTTGTATATAAAATTAGCTGTAAGAACTTTTATCACCATTCTCAAAAACTTAATGTGCATTAAGTTTAATACTTAATCTAGATTATTCTTTAAAATAGTGGCGTTATCTAATTTTATCAGTGAGAAAAATATGTTGGGTTGGCCAAGACGGCAAAGCTCTATAATCTCCCAGGATAATTTTTATCAACGATCCTGAGGATAACTGAAGATAGCTCAACGATTTCTGCCAATAATCTATTAACTTTATATAAAGGAGCTTATAGAAAAATGGGAAAAGTATTTAGCTATTTAAAGGTGATCATTTTTTACCTGCTTACATTGCTCATTTTTGTTGGCTCATCTGCCATTACAAAACAGCTCCCGTCATCAGATCTGCTTTCTATAATCATTGCATCCACCCTTACTTTTGCCTTGGTTTATTGGTTCATTCAGAATGATAAAAGTACACTTTCCAAAAATGGACTAGGTTATAATAAAAAGAGCTTCATATACTTTGCATCGGGATTTGCTATGGGTATAGTTATGGTGCTTATAATGACCTTGATTGTAATTAATTTTAGCGAAGTATCCTTTATTCGGTCGCAAACCTTCAATCCACATATTTTGGGCATATATATTCCATTATTTCTTTTTGTCGCCTTTCGTGAAGAACTTGTCTTTAGGACATATATGCTTTGGAAATTAAAGGCAAATGCTGGTGTTGTTATCGCAATGATTATTGTTACAGCGGTTTTCATTATTGAACACCTCCTAGGAGGTTATTCTGTCGTAAATGCATTTATTGGATCAGGATTGGGAGCAATCCTATTTGGCTTTGCTACTTTGAAAACAGGGAATATCGCGCTATCGGCTGGACTTCATTTTGCTTGGAATCTAATACATTGGCTATTTGGCTTCAAGGGGAATACAGGTTTTTTTATCGAAACAGTTCGTAGCGGAGCAGAACAACAAGCCGAAACGGTCGCATTTATAGGCTATGTTGTTGCAATGACATTAGGCATCGGTGCAGTTTATCTATTCTTTAAACCTTTAAAACTACGATTGGAAAAATAGAGAATCAACTAAAAATCATCAATACTAGGAATACGATAGAATAGCCTTCATTGTTTCAAAAAGATCAAATTTTATTGGCCAATTATATGCCCTCAATTTCTGAAATTTGAGTCGCCATACAAAGAGGCTAAATCCTGCATATTCATAAAGTCCTGTAATTCATCTAAATTACAGGACTTTTGTTCTCGTCCAAATATTGCTTGACAAAAGGCTGTTTGTAATATCTTTTTCCAGTATGGTCAAATAAAGCATTTGCTACAGCGGCAAATGTCGGCGGAAACAGTGGTTCCCCCATACCCGTTGGATTATCCTGATTTTCTACAAAATGTACTTCGATTTTTTCGGGCGCCTCATTCATGCGGATCATCCGATAGGTATTGAAATTACTTTTCAATGGTACCCCATCCATAAATAGTTGTTCGCCATATAAAGCATTACCTATCCCATCAATGAGTGCGCCCTCAGCCATATTAATGGCAGCGTCTTTATTGATGACAATACCACAGTCTAGGGTGGCCAGGGCTTGTTTGACATAGGGCTCATTATTCTTAATACCGATATCTACCATCACAGCAGCATAGGTATTATGGCAAAAATAAGCAGCCATCCCCCTTCCCGTTCCAGCTGGCCTTGCTTGGATTGCCGCTTTGTCCTTTAACAATTGAATTACGCCTGCATAGCGGTCAGCATTATAGTCATTACGTTGTCCGACAGGCTTTTCCTTTGCCCGTTTGAGCAATTCCAACCTGAAATCTAGGGGATCCTTCTTCATTTCAAAAGCGAGCTCATCCAAAAAAGATTGTTCAGCACTTGCTATAAAGTTGGATCGCGGTGCGCGGAAAGCTCCTATTGTAATCGCTGAAGGTATGGCCCAGGCCTCAGCAAGGTAATTGTCTATCGCTCCTGCTGGAAATCTGTTTTCATGTAGTGAAGTTTCAGGGATACCACCCGCTTTGATATGAAAACCAATTAATTGATTGTTTTCATCTAAAGCAGCTCTATACGTAGCGCTATAACTAGGCCGGTAAATGCCATAGGTCGCCTCATCCTCGCGCGTATACATTAACTTCACGGGAGCTTTAATCTTTTGGGAAATAACTGCGGCTTCAACCACATGATGTCCATAGGCCCGCAATCCAAAACCACCACCCATTCGGGCTAGATTAATTTTTATTTTCTCTTTTGGTAAGCCCAGTCGGGCAGACAACGTTGTGGTAATAAACTCAGGTGCCTGTATGGGGGCGTACAACTCGGCATGATCTGCCCTGACATCGGCAAAACAGCTCACCGGTTCCATCGTATTATGCACCAAGAAAGGTGCAGTATAGGTGCGTTCAATAATCCTTGCTGCTTTTTTAAAGGCCGATTCGGGATCACCATCCCGCCGCTTCAATTCTGCGGGCAGTGTGGAATGATGTTCCATATCTGCATAATGTCGCGCTGTGCTTTCCAAAAAATCAGGTTTTCCATTGCGCGTATTACCTGTTGGACTGCTCAATTGCAAGATTAATTTTTTTTTCGCTTGCATTACCTCCCAAGTCGTGTTTCCAACGATGACAGCGACCTGCTCATAAGTAAATACATCAAATCCGTTTTTCTTATAATCCTTGAGCACAGGCTCCATGATAAATACTTCTTTTATTCCCGGCATTTGACGAACGGCTTTATCATCTATGGCTGTAATTTCTCTGCCGAAACTAGCAGGATGGACAATCATAGCGATTAGCATCCCTTCTTTTTTGTAATCGCTTGTAAATAATGGTTTGCCGGTCACGATATTGTCGATTTCAACATTGCGTTTGGATGAGCCAATAATTTTAAAATCGGCAATCGCTTTGAGTTTCACATTTTTTGGTAGCGGAATCAGAGCGGCCGCGGATGCAATATCTCCATAAGACAGCTTTTGGTCACTTTTTTTATGGTATAGGATACCCGCATCAGTCGTTATTTCATCTGCAGAGACAGCCCAATGTTGAGCGGCAGCAAGAATTAGCATTTGCCGTGCGGTAGCACCAGCAGTACGCAACACTGGCCATGCTCTACGGATAGATTGACTGCCCCCGGTAAATTGACGTTCAAAACGTTCCGGGAAAAAGTCTGCCTGCTCAACCTGCACGTGATCCCAACTGACGTCCAATTCCTCTGCCAAAATCATCGGCAACGATGTTTTGACATTTTGCCCAAACTCCGGGTTGGGATTAAAAAGTGTCACTTTACCATCCGGATGAATCTTGATATAACTGTTCAATGTAAAGGGGGCCGATTCGGTCGGATTGTTTTCTGCAGCTGCTGCAATCGCCCCAGGCCAATTAAACTGCAAAATCATTCCACCTCCAGCCAACAAAGCGGCTTTTAAAAAAGATCTCCTATCTATTGTTGTTTTCTCTGTTCTCATCGTTAATTTTTCAAATTTGAACTATCCAACCCTTGCTGCGTTGGTGCATAAGCACCAGCAGTCAACCAGGTAATCCATGCTTCCTTAAACTCGGCATGACTTATCGGTGGTAATGTTCTGCCTTCCCCGGGGGTCCAACCCCACTTGACCAGACCATCATCGGCATGTGCAATCAATGCTTTGAGATCTTTGTTCCCATTTTGTTTCGGATCCACCAATTGTTTTGCCAGTTCATGCGCGCTACGTCCCTGGAACACCATTTTCATTGTTGCTGATGGTAGATGCCATTCCGGACTTCCTGGGGGTGTTTTTAAACCCGCTGTATTTTCAGTCTGATGACAGTTGGTACATTTCATCGTCAGTATACCCTTACCGTCAACACCACGTTTGGGAAACATGGCATGTAGCCTGCTATCGTCGCCCTGCAATGGGATATCACCACTGGGATGGCAATTCACGCAACGGGGACTCTGTAATACCGCGTAGACTTTTTTAAAGGCCTCGACAGATTTGATACTATCTTTTTTGACCGTGGCATATATTTCTTCATTTGTAGCATAGTTGGTCTCATCTGAAAAAGCAGAGACGAATCCAATTAGAAACAGCGCTATAACACTCAGTGTTACAGTGAATCTTAGTGTTCTTAGCGGTCTTTTTTCTTTATATAGTTCCATGGATATGCCTATTCTTTAATCCTTTTGTTTCTGGAGCTCCGCAGCATGATGAATCGCTTTGCGAATACGTGAATAAGTGCCACAACGACAGATATTTCCGGTCATTGCATCGTCAATATCTTGATCAGTAGGATCTAGACGTTCGCGTAGCAGCACAGCGGCAGACATAATCTGTCCGGCATGACAATAGCCACATTGGGGGACATCAAGGTCTTTCCATGCAAGTTGCAACGGATGATCACCATGTTCTGACAAGCCTTCAATAGTGATGACCTCTTTACCAATCGCACGTTTCATCTTCGTCACGCAAGAACGTACAGCCTCCCCATCGAGATGAACGACACAGGCACCACATTGCGCAACTCCGCATCCATATTTTGTACCTGTCAATCCCACATGATCTCTTAGGAACCACAATAAAGGCATTTCGCTATCTACGTTTACCGTATATTTCTTTTTATTGATTCGTATGCTGTTCATAATTGTTTATTCTTAGTTACTCCCGTAAAGGGATCCCATATATAAAAATAGGTGTTTGACCAATATGTAGGATAAATTATTACTAAAATAGGTAATATTGGTAACAAATTCAGTAATTGGGGTTAGCAGTCAATATCCGAGCCGTGGGATAGGCAAGTGATATTTTCCCGATCAAACTAAATTGCGTAACTTCAATAAAATTGATTGACAGATAGCAATACCAATGGTTTACAATGATCCTATATCCCCTAAATTAAATGGTCTTGTACTTATAGGCGGCAAAAGTCAGCGTATGGGGAGTCCGAAAGAAAAGATTCAATGGCATGGTAAGGAGCAACGCTATTATCTGATTGACCTGTTGCAGGCTTGCTGTGAAGCGGTTTATATCTCCTGTCGTGCGGAACAGGCTATAGAAATGGCAGATAGTCTTGAATTGGAGCAAAGCTATAAGCTGCTGCCCGATAACTACCCGAATATTGGCCCCATAGGTGGTATACTGACCGCGTTTGATCTGTTCCCTGATCAGGCTTGGCTTGTCCTTGCATGTGATTTACCGTTGGTAGATAGTGCAGCTATCGCTTCTTTGATCCAACGACGCGATCCGCTAAAAATTGCGACAGCATTTACAAGTCCTCAGGATACATTACCCGAACCTTTATTTGCAATTTGGGAGCCGGAAAGCTACCCTATCCTCAAAGAGCAGGTCGCACAAAATAGACTATCCCCTCGTAAGGTGTTGATCCGCCAGCAGGTCGCACTGATTGATTCATTCGATGCACGAATGCTCACCAACGTCAATACCATCGCCGAGGTCAACAGGGTAAAAGCGATTATTGCAGAAAAATCTCAGGGCCGCTGAAGTGCACCGCGGTAAAGCATTTCATCCACTTTTTTATACACCTCAGGATTATGTTTTTTGATCTTGATCTTCACATATTTGGAAGCAGGCATATTACTTTCCTTTACCACATTATTGACCGATACCAGCACATTTGTTTCGGGGAAATAGGTAACTGTATTCTTTTCGGGAATTGCATAGGATACAATCAAAAATAAAGGTGCTACGCGTTCTATCCCATCATCATAGTTATAGAGATCCACTTTGTCCCCAGCTTTAAAACCTGCTTTGGCTATATCTTTTTGGTTCATAAAAATCACGCGCCGCTCATTTTTGATCCCCCTGTAACGGTCGTCAAGTCCATAGATGGTGGTATTGAATTGATCATGCGTGCGTGTAGTCGCCATCATATATTCGTCTTCTTCCAGGTGGTTTTCAGGTATTTCGGTTCGTGTAAATGGGGCTAAACCACCAAGTTGCTGTGCAAAAAACTGTGAATCCCGGGCTTCATTGGGCAAGTAGAAACCGTCTTTCTGCCTTACCCTGAAATTATAGTTTTCAAAACCCGGGATACAGTGTTCGATCGCATCACGCACCGCATCATAACTGTCGTGATAACGCTGCCAGTCGACAACAGACCGATTGCCCAATGTAGCCATCGCCATACGGCATACAATCTGTGTTTCATTGATCAGATTTTTGGATACCGCATCCAGTACGCCTTTTGAGGACTGTACTACGCCCATTGAATTTTCTGTACTGACGATCTGCACCTCCCCACTGACAATATCCTTGTCGCTACGACCATAAGTTGGTAAAATAAGTGCTTCCTTGCCATGGATCAGGTGCCCACGGTTTAACTTTGTAGATACACAGACCAATAGATTAAGCTTGCGTAGCGCATGTGCAGTGAATGTTGTGTCAGGTGTCGCTGAAAGAAAATTTCCACCCATACAGAACAGAAATTTTATCTTTTCGGCATGCATGGCTTTAATGGCACTTACGACGTCATAGCCATGTTCGCGTGGTGGTTCAAATCCGAAATACTGCTGTAGCCTGTCCAGCTGTTCATCTGTAGGCTTCTCATCAATAAGCATGGTGCGGTTACCTTGTACATTGCTGTGGCCACGCACTGGACAGACACCACCACCTTTAATCCCAATGCTTCCTTTTAGCAGCAAGATATTCAGGATCTCGCGGATCATGTCCACGCCATTGGGTTGTTGCGTCAAACCCATTCCCCAGCAGAAAATAATTTTGTTTTTAAAGGCCATCATTTCAGCCGCTTGCTGAATATCAGTTAAAGCAACACCACTTTGTTGGCTTAGGTGCTCAAGATTGTATCTAGAAGTATCAAATTGCTCCCGAAAGGCTTCATAACCCGTTGTTTTACTTTTAATAAAGTCGGCATGAAGGACTTTTCCAGGATTTTTATGCTCCAGGTCCAGCATAATAAGCTCCAATGCTTTTAAGAGAGCCATATCACCATTGATCTTCACAGGTAAGTAGAGGTCCGCTAAACTTACGCCCTTACCGATGATACCATTGATCTGCTGTGGGTTATGGAAACCCATCAGACCTGCTTCTGGTAAAGGGTTAATGGCAATGATTTTGGCGCCATTTTTTTTTGCCTTTTCCAGCGCACTCATCATACGTGGTGCATTGGTACCCGGATTATGTCCAATGATAACAATCAGTTCACTTTCATAAAAGTCAGCAAGTTTGACCGTTCCCTTTCCAATACCGATTGTTGGCCGCAATGCTGAACCCGAAGTTTCATGGCACATGTTGGAACAATCGGGCATATTATTGGTGCCAAATTCTTTGGCAAATAGCTGATAGACAAAAGAAGCCTCATTGCTGGTACGACCTGAGGTATAAAAAGCAGCTTCGTGCGGAGATGTCAAGGCATGAAGTTGTTCTGCAATTTTTTGAAATGCAGCGTCCCAGCTGATCGGTTCATAATGTGTTCCCCCAGGAGCTAGGTACATCGGATCTGTCAGACGCCCCATTTTGCCAATCTCATAATCGCTGAGTTGTGAAAGATCATAGATCGAATTATTTTTAAAGAACTCCGGAGTCACCCTTTTTGTGGTTGCTTCCTCCGCTAAAGCTTTTGCGCCGTTTTCACAGTATTCACCTACAGGGGAGCGTTCATCGTCCGGATCAGGCCAAGCGCAGCTGGGGCAGTCAAATCCGCCCACCTGATTCATTTTGAATAACGCTTTGGTTCCTCGAAAGAGTGTCTTTTCTTCAATAAGATCCGCAAAGGCCGCTAATACGGCTGGGATACCTGCAGCTGATTTCTCCACCGGAGTCAGCTTGAGATCGAGGAGTTTATAGGGATTTTCTGTCTGTGGTTCAGCCTTAATTTCCTGTTCCAGTTTTTGCTTTTTGTTGTTCTCTTCCATGACGATTGGCTATTGACATACCTAATTTTCTATTAAGAGGTCAGCATTTAAGATTTGGATTTGGAAAATTGTCACTCTGATCCTCCACAGTATTGTCAATACAGGCAAAATCTTTTTCAACAAGCAACTTCACCTTTCCCGACTGTCCTTCGAAGCCGATCCGATCTGTCTGAACCAATTCCTTTATCATGAAGGCAGATAGACCAATAGTAATTTTATGATCAACAAATGAGGCGACAAGTGCTTCTGTATCTGTCTGTACAATGCTGTAAACAAGAGGTTGTTGGATAAATTCGGTGCGACCAGATACTTCACCCTGAATGCCTAACTGATCAATTTCAGACATGGTCAATCGTAGTCTAACTGTATTATCTTTGATCCTTATTTTCATCTTTTATCTATTTACTGTCCGATTTTTATCATCTATACCAACCCTTTATACAATTAACCCTTCAATCTCAATATTGTTTCCAAGGTGATAAATATTGAATCGGTGATCCCGTAAAAAGCCCAATAAGGTCATGTCAGATTCTTTAGCCAGTTCTATGGCCAGACTTGAAGGGGCACCGATTGCTGCTATGATAGAGATACCCGCCATAGCAGCTTTTTGCACAAGCTCAAAACTAGCACGGCCACTCAGCAGTAGTAACTGTCGCTGCAGTGGTAATAAATCGGCCATCAGCGCATAGCCAATGAGCTTATCGAGTGCATTATGACGGCCTACATCCTCGCGCAGAACGTTAAGCTGTCCATCGAGATCGAATAGGCCTGCGGCATGTATACCACCGGTCGCCGAAAAATTACTTTGAGCGGCGCGAAGCCGATCGGGCAAAGCACAGAGCATATCACGTCTCAAAACGCAATATTCAGGGACAAGTTCCCTAAAAATACTGATGGTTTTGATCGCTGCGATCGAACCTTTTCCACAAACGCCACAACTAGATGTCGTGTAAAAATTCCGGTCCAGGGCGGTTGTTTCTGGCGCAAATCCGTCGCTTAGTTCAACTACAATAATGTTATGGCCATTTCTGGTACATAGCGCATCTACATGATCCACTGATTTGATCTGACTAGCTTTAGAAATAAGGCCTTCCGTGAAGAGAAATCCAGAGGCCAGTTCTGCATCATTACCAGGAGTACGCATGGTGACGGAGATATTTTTATGCGCTGCAATTCCGTCAACTGTTGTTCGGATCCGAATTTCCAAAGGTTCCTCGACCGAAATATAATCCGTTATCCATTCCTGCGAATGATCAGTTACTTTGACGAGGTCAATGTGATGTATTGATGTATGATCTAACGTATTGGATTTCATAAAACGGTTTTAACTAGCTTAAAGATCGGTATTTTAAAACTTCTGTATAAGCCTAGGAAGCCGACGATAGTAGGCTTCCTGTTTATGGTTTATTTTGTCATGCTGTATTGCTTATTTTATTATATCGTAGGGTAAACATGCATGCATTAAACTGTCAGATCAATCGGTAATGTATAGATCCGTTTTCCTGTTGCGGCATAAATGGCATTGCAGAGCGCTGGTGTAAACGGCGGTACCGGAGGCTCACCCACGCCAGTAGGCTTGGCGTCACTGTCCAGAATATGGACATGGATTTGCTTAGGCGAATCTGGCATCCGAATGAGCTGATAGCTGTCAAAGTTACCCTGTTCTACCTGACCATCTTTTACAGTGATTGTACTTTTAAGTGCCAAACTGGCTGAAAATTGTGCTCCACCTTCAAATTGTGATTTGATCCGGTCTACATTGACAGCAAGACCACAATCGACGGCATAATATACATTGGGGATGCTGATTTTTTTGTCTTGATCCACGCGCACCTCCACCACACAGGCGACATAGGTTAGAAAGCTTTTGTGTGCTGCAAAACCCAGTGCACTTCCCACGGGCATTGTTTTACCCCAGCCCGATTCCTTGGCGACCCGTTCGATCACCTTTTTCATCCGCCCTGTATCCCAGGGGTAGTCGGCGATCTTTTCCCCATAGTTGGGATAAGTCGTTTTGATCAGTTCCTGTTCAAAAGTAATATGACGGTCTTCTCCAAGCAGTTCCAATGCATTGGCAACGGGGTCAATACCCCGGGCTTCGGCAATTTCATCAAGCATGGTTGCTGCTGCAAATACCTGTGGGATATTGCGTACTGATCTCAGCCAGCCGATTCGAAGGTGTGCTTTGGCATCATGTGTGGCAATATTGATGGCCGGAACATTGTAAGGGAAATCCGAAGCCCCCAACATCAGCTCACCATCGCTGGGTTGTACCACAGCTTGATCTTCGGTAGCAGAGATGGACGGATTAGCGATATGGTGGGCCCAGCCGCTTAATTTATTTTGGCTGTCGATAGTTGCCACGATACGTTGCACACTCATCGCATGGTAGTAATCATGACGGATGTCATCTTCTCGTGTCCACTGCACCTTGATCGGGAGGCCTGATTCTTTGGCTAGGATAGCCGCTTCAAGGATAAAATCGGGTTTCGACTTGCGGCCGAATCCACCCCCCAGCAACGTTACATTCATTTTTACTTTTTCAACGGCAATCCCCAACTCCTTGGCTACAGCATCACGTGCGCCCTGTGGGTTTTGGGTACAAGCCCATACTTCACAGCTTCCATTTTTTACAATGGCTAAGGCACAGGGTGGTTCTATGGTAGCGTGCGCCAGGTATGGTGCGATATAGGTATGTTCAATCACTTTTTCGGCATTGGCCTTGGCAGCATTGAAATCACCCCGTTTGCGACGGATTGTACCTTCCTGTGCGACCACTTGCTTGAGTTCTTCGATCTGTTTGGCGGAGTCGTAACCCGCATTGGGTCCGAATTCCCATTGGACTTCCAGTAGGTCGCGGGCCTTGATGGCTGCCCAGGTATTCTCGGCAATCACTGCTACCCCACTGAGTGGTCTGGATAAGGTTGCCGGTAAGCCGGCACCTTTGATCGTAATTACCTTGATGACACCGGGAACGGCCAACGCTTTGCTATCGTCAACAGATTTTACGGCACCCCCAACAACAGGACAGCGTTTGATCACCGCGATTTTCATCCCGTCGGCAATCGCATCAATCCCAAAAACTGCCTTACCTGTGACGATATTGTGCAGGTCAATGATTGGCGTTTCCTTGCCGATCATATTAAAATGCTGCCTATCTTTTAGTTTGATTTCATTCACTTTTGGAATAGGCAAGGATAGCGCTGTTTGTACCAGATCGCCAAAATCCTTCTTTTTACTCGATCCACGTTGAATGACCTGTCCATTTTGGGTGTCTAATTCAGCGATGTCAACCTGCCATTCTTTGGCTGCAGCCTGTAACAGCAATAACCGTGCGATGGCACCCGCCTCCCGCATGGGTTTATAAAACATACGTACTGAGAATGAACCATCGGTGTTTTGGTTTCCGTATTTCTTTTCATCCCCCTCGGCTTGCACAATTTCTACCTTACTCCAGTCTGCCCCGAGTTCATCGGCCACGATAAGTGGTAGTGAGGTGCGGATTCCCTGTCCCATCTCCGAACGGTGTGCGACAATGGTTACTTTGCCATCCGAGGCAATGCTCAAATAAACATGAGGTGCCACAGTGGCGACCTTTTTACCTTTATCGTCACAGCTGAAAAAGCTGACACCGAGTACCAATCCTCCGGTTAGCAGCCCGCTGGCTTTTAAAAAGTCTCTCCGGGAAACACTAAAAATCTCCGAATCTACCCTTTCGGACTTTCTTTCTTGAAAAGGAGCTAATATTTTCATGCGATTTCTACATTTTTTTGTGAAGGCCTAACCGGCCGCATCCATGATGGCTGCTTTAATTCTGTTATAGGTACCACAGCGGCATAGATTGCCCTGCATGGCTTGCTCAATCTCCTGTTCCGAAGGTTTGGCATTTTTTTTCAATAATGCCGCAGCATTCATAATCTGTCCCGTTTGACAGTAGCCACATTGGGGGACTATATGTTTTTCCCAGGCCTGCTGTACCGGATGATCACCCTCTTCAGAAAGCCCCTCGATCGTTGTCACCTTACCTTCGCCTATGGCGGAAATAGGAAATGAGCAGGATCGGATAGCTGTATCATTGAGGTGTACGGTACAGGCCCCACAGAGGGCTTTACCACAGCCAAATTTGGTCCCCTTTAGACCAATGATATCACGGAGCACCCACAGCAAAGGCGTATCCTCCAACACATCGACATCGTGCTTTTTACCGTTTACCAGAATTGAATATTTTGCCATAATCGTTACTTTTTTCTTGTCTTTACAAGTTTTAATTAATCGGTTTAATGGTTTTGCTTCTCGTTATTGTATATGATAAGTTTTTACTTATGTATTCGCTTTCAACGTATTCACTACTGTAAAATTGTATTTAAATTAATCATTTAATTATACATTTTACAGATGTTTTTACCATTATTACAGTTTTCGTGTTTTTTACCGTGTAAATCGTTAAATTTGAACAACGGCATTGTAATAGGAAAGCTGTTCAATTTAATCATTATATCCGCGTTCAACCGTCTTGCCCATAATTGCATGAAAGAGATCAAAGACATTGTTTTAGCTGCCCGTGTAGCCGCTTCCGAAGATACCGCTATGGCACTTGCTACGGTGGTCAAGGTGGAGGGATCCTCATATCGTAGACCGGGCGCCCGTATGTTGGTGACTGAAGATGGCCAGATGACTGGTGCTATTAGTGGTGGCTGTTTGGAGGGTGATGCGTTAAAAAAAGCACTGTTGGCCATTCATCAGCGAAAAAATAGGCTTGTCAGTTACGACACCAATACACAAGAAGGCTCAGCAATCGGACTGCAGCTTGGATGTAACGGTATTGTCCATATTCTTTTCGAATATATTGATCTACAGCAGGCCGATCATCCAATTATATGGCTGGAAAGCTTATTGCAACAGCGACAAGAAGCTCTATTGATTACCCAATTTTCAATTGACCGACAAGTAGAACAAGGCGGAACCCGGTTGCTTGTTGTCGGTTTCGGAGAAGAGCTCCCACCGCTAGAAAATCAATCATCGGAACTGGCGGAGTATATCAAACTGGCAAAAACAAAGCAACAGTCGGTTTTGGCTTCCTTTGAGGAAGCTGGCAAAAATAAGGAGGTGCTTATTGAATACCTCGCTCCCACGATACATCTGATCGTCGCCGGAGCCGGAAATGATGCACAGCCTGTTGTGGAAACAGCCAAGTTATTGGATTGGGAAATTACCGTGTTGGATGGACGGGCTAGTCATGCCACGACAGGGCGATTTCCGAAAGCCGACCGCGTTATTATTGGCCCAGCAGACGAGGTCATAAAAAAAATAGGTATAGATTCTTGGACCGTTTTTGTACTAATGACGCATAATTATCGCTATGACCTCACACTACTTAAAGAGTTGATCCACACACCGACCAGCTACATTGGTTCGTTGGGGCCGAAAACCAAATTGCTACGCATGTTTGATGATCTGGAGCAACTTGGAATCGAACTCAGCGCAGTGCAGCAAAAGATTGTTCATGGCCCTGTCGGTCTTGATATCGGAGCCGAAACATCAGACGAAATTGCAATTGCTATTATCGCGGAGATCAAGGCTGTTTTAAGCGGCCGATCGGGTGGCTCTCTTAAGTTTCTTGCAACAAAAATACATGCCGAAAATCCACTAATACGTTAAATACCATGCTCAAGGATACATTTGGACGCATACACAACTATTTACGGATATCGCTTACCGATAACTGCAATCTGCGCTGCTTTTATTGTATGCCGGAGGAAGAATATAGTTTTACACCCCATGGTCAGCTGATGCAGGTGGACGAAATCGAACTACTAGCCAAATTGTTTGTGGATCAGGGCATCAGCAAAATCCGTCTGACAGGTGGCGAACCTTTGGTGCGAAAGGATGCTCCGGTTATTATTGAGCGCTTATCCCAACTTCCTGTTGAACTTCATATGACCAGCAATGGCATCCGGGTTGACGACATGCTGCCCCAGCTTGTGGCGGCGAATTTTAAAAGCATCAATATCAGTCTGGATACCTTGCGATCCGAACGTTTTTTTCAGATCACCCGGAGAGATTACTTTGACCGTGTGCGTAACAATATTGATCTGCTCCTGCAAAATGGAATCCGCACCAAGATCAATATGGTTGTCATGAAAGGTGTCAACGACGATGAAATTCTCGATTTTGTCGCCTTGACCGAAAATACACCTTTGGAAATCCGCTTTATTGAATTTATGCCGTTTAGCGGAAACAAATGGAGTAGCAACCAAGTGTATACACAAGCCGATATCCTCCACCAAATTCATATGTTCTATCCTACCGACCCCATTCCCGCGGGCCCTCACGATACAGCCAGAGCATTTTCAATTGCCGGTCATGCAGGGCGTATTGCGCTGATTAGCACCATGACCGCACCCTTCTGCGCGGGATGTAACCGGATACGGCTCACGGCTGATGGTAAACTTAAAAACTGTCTGTTTTCCCAAGGCGAAACAGATCTGTTGACAACTTTACGAGCTGGCGGCGAAGTGTTGCCTTTGATCCAGGAAAATATACGGTCTAAGTCCAAGGAACTTGGTGGACAATTAATGATGAATTTTGAACAGATAGACACCGATTTTCTGAAAAATCGGAGTATGATAACAATTGGTGGATGACAAAACAAACAGGCATAATTATATTGGCGGCGGGCAATTCTTCGCGACTCGGTCTTCCCAAGCAATTGCTTGAGTTTGAAGGTGAACCTTTGTTGAAGCGCATCAGTAGAGCAGCCATGGCCGTTCCGGATGTTAGCGTAAGTGTTGTTATCGGCGCTTATCCCGATCCGATTCATGCAGTACTGCAAAATAGTAAGGTCAGTGTTGCGATCAATCCACATTGGATGGCAGGCTTATCCACTTCTATCATTGTTGGGTTAAAAGATCTTTTAAAAAATCAGCCACAGGTTGACCGCTGTATCATTAGTTTATGTGATCAGCCTTTTGTGGATCAACATGTCTTTCAGCAGCTTATTCAACTTGCCGATAGCAGCGGTAAGGGCATTGTCGCAACAGGTTTTTCAGGAACATGGGGTGCACCGGTTCTTTTTGATAAAAAATACTTTGATAGCCTCATGCAGCTCGAAGGTCAGCAGGGAGCAAAGAAACTTGCAGAACAGCATTTCGATGATCGGATCATATTTCCTTATGAAGCAGCAAAATATGATGTGGATACCCAAGAAGATTACTTCCGCCTCCCCCATCAGTTTATTAGTGTCCAACAGGCTAGAGATATCATTCATCATTATCTGCCTGCTCCACGGGAAGAACGGCTCGCCCTTCCGGATGCATTGGGTTATACCCTATCACAAACGGTAATAGCCGCACAGGCTATTCCGGGATTTGCACAGTCTTCGATGGATGGCTATGCCCTCCGCTTTGTGGACAGGGCGCTGGAACTTCCCGTTGCGGATAAGATCCCTGCCGGTACAACAACTGTAAGGACACTCAGCAGTGGACAGGCTATGCGCATTTATACCGGTGCGCCACTGCCCTTAGGGGCTGATACAGTGGTGATGCAGGAGAAAGTAAGGCTAAGTAAAACAAATACAATTCTTATACAGGACGAAGCCCTAACATTGGGCGACAATGTTCGTCCTGAAGGATCCGAAGTGGAAGCGGGTAGTATAGTAATGCTTCCCGGAACGACCATGACCCCAGCTGCCATTGGTTTTCTCGCCAATATCGGCTGTACCGAAGTGATGGTTTATGCCGCTCCCCTTGTACATATTATTCTCACTGGAGATGAACTTAGATCCACAGGTAAAGCGCTCGGTTATGGTGAGGTCTATGAATCCAACTCCTATCAGCTCAAAGCTGCTTTACGGCAGTTGGGCATATACAGCGTGGAAAGCAGCCATGTGCGCGACGACAAAAGTCTACTCCATACTGCACTTGAGGGGGCGCTGGAAAAAGCTGATGTTGTGCTTTTGGTCGGCGGTGTCAGCGTAGGTGATTACGATTATGTGGTGGATGTTGCCAAAGGCTGTGGTGTTAAACAACATTTTCATCGTATCCGTCAAAAACCTGGTAAACCTTTATTTTTTGGCACACGGGAGCAGAAACTGGTTTTTGGCCTACCGGGTAATCCCTCATCCGCCTTGACCTGCTTTTATCTCTACGTTGCAGCAGCGTTGGAGCGTATTATGCGGCTGCCCGAACGCAACCGTTGCATCAAGACAAATACCACCCGTGCATATAGCAAAAAGCCCGGCTTGACCCATTTCCTCAAGGCGCACTATGATGGGCATGCCGTCGAACCCCTGCATGCACAAGAGTCTTATCGGCTGCAATCCTATGCTCAGGCCAACTGTCTGTTGATCCTGGAGGAGGATTCGGAAGGCTGCACCGCAGGCGACGAAGTTTTTATCCATCTTTTAACCTAGGGAACCATGCATTTTGAGCTCTTCTATTTTTTTTTGTTTATTCTCGCTTTCCTTTATGCCGCTGTTGGGCACGGCGGTGCCAGCGGTTATCTGGCCTTGATGGCCCTCTATGGTATTGCACCACAGGAGATGAAACCTACGGCGCTAGTACTTAATCTTTTTGTTTCTCTGACCTCTTTTATACAGTATTACAGAGGTCATTATTTTAAATGTAATCTGTTTCTAATGGTGGCAGTTGCTTCTGTGCCTATGGCTTTCATCGGTGGAATGATTACTTTGGAGGATCATCTCTACAAACGTTTACTGGGCCTACTGCTGCTCTTTCCGATCGTTCGATTTTTCTTTTTCCGAAGTCCGGCCGAAGATGAACTAAAACCTTACAACAACCTTGGTGCACTGGCAATCGGTGCTGTTGTCGGCTTGTTATCCGGCATGATTGGTATTGGTGGCGGGATTATTCTATCTCCCTTTTTGATCCTGCTCAAGTGGACCGATCAAAAACAGACTGCAGCAATCAGTGCTGCATTTATTTTTGTAAATTCATTGTCGGGACTTGGCGGTATGCTCACACAGGGTATCTCATTCAATGCGCATATGTGGGCTTATGTCGCTGTGGCATTCGTAGGAGGTTTATTGGGGGCTTATCTGGGGTCAAAAAAATTAAATCAAGATGTATTAAAATATGTGCTTGCTACAGTGCTTTTGGTGGCAGCCTATAAATTATTGTTCACAACAGCTTAATTCATGGTATGAAAATAACGTTTGCAACCCTCATTTTATCCTTTCTGTGTATCGTACTCTATGGACAACAGTCCCCAGGTATTGTTATTACCGTTTTGGGAAAGCAACAGGCCAGTCTGAGCTTGGATCAGATCAAGCAACTTCCCGGACATACGGTGGATAGTCTCCGGATTTATAACCAAACTGGGGCTTATCGTTCTACGCTTAAAAATATCCAGGGAGGTCTGCTCAAAGATCTGCTGAAGGATATTCCTTTTGGAGCCGAATCACCAAAGTTACTCAGTGAATACTACCTGGTCTGTGAAGCCACTGATGGCTATAAGGTTGTGTTTTCTTGGAATGAACTGTTCAATACGGCAATTGGTAACCAGGCCTTACTGGTGACCAATATTGAACAGGCCAGCAATGGTAAAGAAAAAGATCCTTTTGCACTGCTTTCGACCGCAGACCTTGCCACAGGCAGACGATATGTAAAAGGCTTGCGTTATATACACATTAAACGTATCGGACAATGAAAGTACTGGTAAAGACATTTGGAGCTTTGACGGACATTCTGGAGAAGGAATTTTATACCACAGCAGCTGATACCGAAGAGCTCTTGACGGTATTATCCAGTCAGCATACAGCATTTAGCCATCGTAAGCTGCTGATTGCTGTCAATAATACAATTATCGATAAACCTGTCGTATTGCAGGAAAATGACGTCGTGGCTTTGATGCCACCCTATTCAGGAGGATAAACATGCGGAATGAGCGTTATGCAAGACATTATGTGCTACAAGGTTTCGGCGAAGCGGGCCAGCAAAAATTACAGGCAGCACGCCTGCTTGTAGTTGGTGCCGGAGGGCTGGGCTGCCCGGTCCTACAGTACCTCACCGCTGCCGGAGTCGGGCACATCGGTATTATAGATGGTGACCGGATTGACCTGAGCAATCTGCATCGGCAGGTGTTATACGATACGGCTGATATTGGTCAAGCCAAAGCTGAGGTCGTTGCCCGTAAACTGCGGCTACAGAACCCTGATATCGAAATTACGTATTGGGTGGAACAACTGAAGTCTACAAACGCGGCTGAACTGCTTCAGTCATATGATGTCATCTTAGATTGCACAGACAATTTTGCGACACGCTATTTATTGTGTGACATCTGCCACCTCCTGGATAAACCATTGATTTTTGGCGCTATCTATCAATATGAAGGTCAGATTGCTGTATTCAATGTAGCCGATGATCAGGGTGTCAAGACAAGCTACCGGCATTTATTCCCACAACCTCCAAGTCCATTGGAAGCGCCAGACTGCAATGCGGCCGGTGTTCTTGGGGTGCTACCCGGTATGATCGGAATCCTTCAGGCAACAGAAGCCATCAAATTGTTGACGGGTATTGGTGCTGTTTTAGTGAATAAGTTGATGACTGTCAATGTGCTAGATTATAGTACCTTTGCTTTTGATATACCACAGGTGGCTCCCGAAAGCAGCAGTTATCCCCAAACCTTGGTGGCATTAAAAGATTTCGATTATATCAATTATTGCGCTTCAGCAGATGCACAGATCCAGGTCATCGCTGCTGCGGAACTTATTACGTATTGGCATGCCACAGATCTGTTGCTTGTGGATGTGCGTGATCTAGACGAATTGCCACGGCTTCCTGTACCTCACCTTTCCATTCCGCTCGAAACATTGCCCGCGCAGTTAGAACAAATCAAAAGCCCGCGCGTTATCTTTATTTGCCAGAGCGGCAAACGAAGTTTGACGGCGGCCCAGTATTTCCATAAGCAGGCAGACAGCAACCAACAGATTTTTCATATGGATGGTGGCATGATGGACTTAAAAAACTATTTAAATGACTAAACAAAAAAACGATATATTTATTCAGGGTCCCATTCCTCCTGAACAGATTGCAGCAACCATTGCAATGCACAGCAGTAAATCCAAAATAGGTGCCCATAGTATCTTTCTGGGACAGATCCGGGCCGATCAGGTGGAAGGAAAAACGGTTCGGTCTATCGACTACAGCATCAACCGGGAACTCGCCTTTGCAAAGATGGCAGAGATTCGTGAGGCAGTCTTTGACAAATACTCCTTGACCTGTATGCATGTCTATCACAGTGAGGGACCGATACAGGTTGGTGAGATCTGTTTTTTTGTTTTTACCTCTTCAGCACATCGACGAGCAGCAATGGATGCCTGTGGAGAACTGGTAGAACGTATAAAAAAAGAAATGCCCATATGGGGCAAAGAAATATTTGAAGACGATACCCATCAATGGAAAACTAACAGATAACATGGTCGATATTACACATAAAAGTGCCACTCTACGGAAGGCTATTGCACAGGCTACGGTAAATGTTTCATCCGAAAATACCATCAGGCTGATCGAGCAAAAGCAGGTTCCTAAAGGGGATATATTTGAATTTGCACGTGCTTCAGCGCTACTCGCCATAAAAAAAACGGGCGATATGATTCCGGACTGTCATCCTTTACCAGTCGAGTATGCCGCCATTCGCTATTCCTTAACAGGATTACAGATTAGTATTGAAGTCGAGGTGCATACGATTTACAAAACTGGTGTGGAAGTCGAGGCTATGCATGGCGCTTCGGTCGCCGCCTTGGTCATCTATGATATGCTGAAACCAGTGGACAATCAGGTGGAAATTGGCGGTATCCGCTTGCTGGAGAAACGTGGTGGTAAGAGCAACGAATCGCTACCCTGGATTGAGCAGCTCAAAGCCGCAGTGGTGGTCTGCAGTGATTCGGTTGCCATGGGCCATAAGCAAGATGTTTCGGGTAAGCTTCTGTTCGAACTTCTTGAACAACAAGGTTTACGTGATATCGCCTATGCAGTGGTCGCTGACGAGTCTGCTGCAATACGAGAGCGTGTGGAATACTATCAGCAAACAGAAATAGATCTCCTGGTTTTTACGGGTGGAACAGGTCTCTCCGATCGCGATATTACACCGGATACTGTAGCCCCTTATATAACCAGGCATATACCCGGTATTATGGAGACGGCACGGCAGTACGGACAACAACGAGTTAGGACGACCATGCTCTCCAGAGGCATTTCGGGCTTTGCAGACCGTATGTTGATACTCACACTGCCAGGATCGCCCAACGGAGTACGGGAGAGCATTGCAGCATTATTTCCGCAGGTTCTCCATGTTTTTCAGGTTCGGGAAAATACAGGACATTAGGCCGTATTTCTCAATTTTTGAACATGCTGTTTAACCCGTTCGATCGTTTGGTAGATTTCTGTCTCATGGCTTAGCCGGCCTAGACTAAAGCGAATGGAAGACAGCGCTTCGAGGTCTTGGAGCCCCATGGCTTTGAGCACATGTGAAGGACGTGAGGTTACTGCTGAACAAGCCGAACCACTGGACACGGCGATGGGCCCTAGCCGAATGATAAGTTGTTCGGAAAGTGCACCGGGAAAACAAATATTTGTCGTATTATAAAGCCTATCAATGGGGCTACCATTTAGGAACGTCCCATCTATAGACAATAGTTCGGTTTCCAGCAGATCTCTTAACGGACCTATTCGCTGCTGCTCCTGCTCCAATTCACTGACGGCAATGCGTAGCGCTGCAGCCATTCCGATAATTCCTGTCGTATTGACTGTGCCAGCCCGCCATCCCTGTTGTTGCCCGCCACCCTGGATCAGCGGGAGTAGTGCTTTTTTTGCATGATCAGCAATGTAAAGTCCCCCGATTCCCTTTGGCCCATAAAATTTATGGGCCGAAAATGCCAGTAAATCAACAGCGAGCTTCCTGAGGTCTACAGACATTTTGCCGACAGCCTGGGTCGCATCACATAAGACTAATGCATTGCGCCGATGGGCAATTTCAGAGATTTCCTTCACGGGTAGTATAACACCCGTTTCGTTATTCGCTAGCATGCAGCAGACGAGTGCGGTATCTTTGCGGATGGTTTCCGCCAGTAAAGTCAGATCAGGCATCCCCTGCTCGTTCACGGTAAGATAGGAGATCTCAAATCCCACCCGTTCCATAAAAGCGCAGGTTTCCAATACAGCCTTGTGCTCGGTGGCGATGCAGACGATATGTTTCCGCAGAGAAAATTGCAGTCCCTGGATTGCCAGATTGATTGCTTCAGTAGCACCGGAAGTATAGACGATATTTTTTGTCCGCGTACCCAATGCTATTGCTATTTCCGCCGTTGCTTGTTCGATGGCGTCCTGTACAGTCAGTCCAAACAGATGTGTACTGCTTGGATTGGCGTAACTGATCCCGAAAAATGGGAGCATTTCATGCAGTACACGTTCGTCGACGGGAGTTGTTGCGTTATAATCGAGGTAGATAAAATTAGAATTGCTATTGTCCATGTAGTTTCTTGGTTTTTTGTGATTTCTCCTACTAAATTGACCGAAATGTAGTAGGTCAAAATCGAGCAGCAGTAAAGAAATCCAATAATATACAAATGTAAGTATTCACAAGCAAAGCTTCTCCCCTGATTTATATAGCTTGCAACCTGGTCATAATCCAGTATCGGCATCGACTTCGGTATTGGGATGCTCAAGTCTAAACGAGTTATTCCATCAGATATTCATAATCGGGTGGAACTTTTGAAGGGCAATATGCGTCTAAAACAGGAAAATAACGATATTTTGATCCAGATCCAGATTCCAATTAAAGCAAGATAGATAAGTCGAATAGTGTGTTTTCTTGAACAAAAAAAATGTCGTAGAAAAAGGGCTTTAATGCTTTGTAAAGGCTATAATTGAATTTATTCTAAAAATAAAAAAGTAAAACCTGTTATATGTCAATATTTTATACCTATACTTGTAACATAATCAGGCTCCGCCTTTGCTTTTCTGAAATCGTCAGGTATCCCTTTCCGCTCAGTTTTTGCATTTCCAGAAGCTAATTTTGTTGTCAAAATAATAGGTGAAGTACCTTTTTTGAACTTGCATAAACCCAAGCCCATTAAAATACAAAACATCATTTCTTGCGAACAAATAGATTTATCATTGCAGGGATAGCAGTATCACGACAATGAGTTCAACAAAGAATAATTTAATACTAATATATAATACAATGCAAGAAGGAACAGTAAAATTCTTTAACCAGACAAAAGGTTTCGGTTTTATAACACCAGCTGATGGTGGTGAAGACATTTTCGTACATGTTACCGGTCTAATCAATGAAGTACGCGAAAATGATAGCGTAACATTTGATTTGGAAAACGGAAAAAAAGGCGTTAACGCAACTAATGTACGTATCGCTTAATTAAGTAGAATACTCAATCTCGAAGTTGCATGGCGCATCTTCTAAGAAAGTGTAACAGATTACTGTTGCACTTTTTTTGTTCCTCCCCTTATCGAATAATCAAATATTCTATAACTTCTTTTTTTCCTACTGCAACCAAGGTTCAATCGCGCTTCCGGGTTTCGAGGAGCAGCAGCAGTAGTTGGCTGACCAACCAGCGTTTTTCTGGCTAATATGAATTACAGAAAGAAAAATAAATAATAGCTTTCGGTTGCGGAGGTTTTTGTTTAGATGTGTAGAACAAAAATAAGGTTATTGCTGTTGTTGTCATCTTAGGAAAAGAAAAGACCCCGCGTCAGCAGCTGATACCCAACGGAAATGAATCTGCAACGTATAATTTAACTTGATTATTATTAAAATTTAAAAATGTGGCAACAGTCAATGCTTATTTAATCTGTAACGGAAATTGTAAGGAAGCCTTTGATTTCTTTAAATCTGTATTTGGTGGAGACTTTCCTTTTGTTGGCCGATTCGGAGATATGCCCTCAGGTGGTGAAAACCCAATTGCCGACGAGGATAAAGACCGAATTATGCATATTATGACGATCCAGCTAAAATGCAACATCAATAATCTAATGTAATAATCCCCTGATTATTATCGCTATTCCGTTTTATTGCCTAATAATCGGAACAATTGCAAGCAATATTAAGCATTTTTTCATCTTTGGATGATTTGATTTTTCATGCTATTATTATGGTATTATTTTAAACAACATGGCCATAATCACAATAACAGAAAATATTGTGGAAAATACAAACAACATATCGTACAGCCATGATCCCTGTGGATAGAAATTATCGTTAGCTAGAAAAAACTTTTGCTGTTCGGGATCGTTAGGGTTATAAAACAATAGGCATTCTTTAGCGATATTTTTTTTGGTTGCTCTGTTTAACAAGTCAATCCGCATTTCCTCAAAACGTCGCTTCCCGATAATGGGAAAAAATGAATACAACTTTTCTGCTTTACCTATTTTTTTTGAATACAAATGTTTATCTGCAGTAAACTGGTACTCCAAATCTATGTACGCATATTTATTCTTCCCGCGTTGAATGTCAGCTGTAAGGTTTAGGATGGAAGGTGTTACCGCGACCCAATTTGGATGCGTCAGTACAAACTCTTTCCGCTCCAAATATGGACTTATGGAAAAGACACTAATCACTACACTATAAACAACGAGTAACAAAATGACGGATGCGGTGAGCTTGCTCATTTGCATTGTTACACGTTTTCCATTGACATCATATCGAACCTTCTCGCTGCCATCTTGATTGCTTAATTTGTTGGCAATTATTTTTGTCAATGGAAAATAGAGCACGGAAGAACATATCAATGCATAGAGTAGATAGCGGTAACTGTTGAATACAAAAACGAACACAACGATGAAGGCGGCAACCACTAACCATTGAATGCATGTCCAAATTATTTTCATCTATATAAATTTTCGAAATAAAAATAAAGCATTCGACAATAGCCATGACCTCCTATTTAAAATCCGTCAACAGAAAATTACGATTCGTTGAACAATTGCAAAGAAACGTTTCCCCTTGTAGCTCCCATACCCTTGAATCGCTAACATTAATACCATAGTTTCTACCACCATTTTCTCCATACCTAAATCTACAATACTGTGTTTCAGCATTCGGTTGTTGGACGACAGATAAATAATATAGTAAAGCTAACCCAATATTTATTCGAATTCACCTCTCTTGTTTAGAATTATTACTAATAATACTGTACTTTTGTCCTATCATCGTACTTTATCAAAAGCAATGGCAAATAAGACGACCCCCAAAAACAGTCTAAAAAAAGTATTTCAACAACTACATCTTTATATCGGATTATTTTTTGGCCTCATTTTTTTGACCGTTTGTGTCACGGGAATGCTCCTAAGTTTTGAGAAAGAACTGACGCCTTTGCTATGGCCCAAAGAACAGCGAGTTGTTGCCCTAAAAAGTCGCTTACCTGTCGATGCGATTGTGTCAGGGGCAAAAAATATTTTTCCGGATAAAAGGCTTTTTCGTATTGAAATACCCGCTGATCCCGCTAGAAGCTATCGGATTCAATATGGTTCAAAAAAAGAAAAATATTGGTATGCCTATATTAACCCTTATACAGGTGAAGTCTTGTCCAAAGGAGCACAGGCTGAGCGTTTCTTTCAAAGAGTATTAGACATTCATCGCTTTCTTTTGATGGACAAAATTGGAACGACCATTACGGGGATCTCGGCCATTGCAACCCTATTTCTCGCGATAAGCGGGATTTATCTATGGTGGCCTAAAAATAAACTCCTGCTCAAGCAACGTTTTAAAATTAAAATATCCGCTTCTACCAAAAGAAAAGTATGGGATTTTCACGCTGTCGGGGGGCTCTATGCAGCATTGTTCCTCCTTATTTTTACCCTAACAGGTTTAACCTGGAGCTTTGACTGGTACAATAAGCAGTTTTTTAGACTATTTGGTGTAGATATCAAGATAACAAAAGAAAGGGTAAAAAATCCAACAACGGACATTCCTGTTGCCTTTTCGCCGCTTGAGACAATGTATCAGCAGATTAACAACCTTTATCCTAACCCGGGAAATATACTAATGACATTTCCGGATCAAGGAAATCTAGCTTTTTCATTGACAAAGGAATCTTTTGCTGGCACACTGTTGCAGATCAATCAGGCCTATTTCGACAGCAGATCTGGAAAGCTGATTAAAAACAACCCCATGAACAAGTTGCCTTTGGCCGAACAAATGCGAAAGATGGTCAAACCCATCCACGTTGGTTCGGTATTTGGTCTTCCTTCAAAAATTGTCCTGTTTCTGGCCGTTAGCTTGGCTGCCACTCTTCCCATAACCGGTCTTTGGATATGGCTCAACAAGAGAAATAAGAATACAACGGCCAGAAAAAAGCGTAGACCTAGAGGTCAAGCTGTACCCCTAAATTTGCCATAGTGCCAGTTCCCTTGATGTAATAGCGTCCTTCATTGGTTGCACCACGTACTTCGGCATGGATGGGATAGTAATCGGCATTGAATAAATTGTTGATGGAGAATAAAAAGGTAAACTTCTGGTATTTATATCTCGTTTGGAAATCAACAAGATTATAACCGGAAATCGGGTATTTTCCATAATTATATTCTGCTGCAGGAAATACATCCCGCCCACCCAAATGAAGGTATTGCAAATACACATTCCATTGATCCGTTAACTTGAAATCGGCATTTAGATTAATTTTGAATGGAGAAATAATGGAGTTGTCTAATTTATCTTTGTACTTGCCTTCATTCTTCAGATCCTGACGTCCATCCATATAACCAAGCACAGTACCCAATGATAGCCATCGGACGGGTTTTAAGTTTCCGACAAACTCCACGCCATAAATGCGTTGTGGTACTTGGGTCAATTCGTAATTGCCTGGTGTCGAAGTCTCCGCAAAAGTGGTTCCTTTCTTAGACGTACTATAATACCCTGTCACCTGGTAGTCCCATATATCCATCTTGCCATTTACACCCAGTTCGAAATTATTGACCACAACAGGTTTAGGATCAATTTGGCTCAATGGTACACCATTGCGCAGAATAAGTCCGACGTCACCGATAGAATATCCTTGAGAAAAGGAAGCAAAAGGTTGCGCATAACTATACTTATTGTACCGCGTAGCGATATTAAATACAAAGGCATCTGAATTATTATTTTCACCAGCAGTTAGCTTGCCATTTTTGGTCAGATCACCCACCTTAAACCGAATATTTTCATAGCGCACCCCGCCTTTTAGAATCCAGTCAGTACCAATGTTCAATTTACTCTGCACATAAAAAGCGATATTATTCATATTCATATCTGGTGTAACCAGATCATCTTTCATGGTTTTCTGTACGGTATGATCCTTCAGAAAATCAGCACCGTAGATCAGAGACATGTTGGTCGATGCACCCAGTTGAAAAGGTGTATTAAAGTTTAGCCTTGCTCCTTTGTGGTCAGAATAATTTTGGTTGTAAGTTTCAAAGACCGTATTCATATCCTCATAGTACAAGCTCAAATTTGCTATCGTCTTTCCATATTGACCATCATACTTTAAATGAAATGCTTTGTTATAAGGGGTGCCACCGTTAATGACGGTGTCCGAAGGGATACCAATAGCAGGAGACTTGCCAAAATCGCCCTTGGTACCGACATATTTACTATCCTGTAAGCTACGATAATAATTACCCATAAATTCAACATGATGATCAGGGGCTATTTGATAGCCAATTTTGGCGAGGACATTATAAGAATCTGTCTCACCCAGTCCATAAAACGGACTGGCAACAGCCCCATCGGAGCTTCGCACTACACCCGAACGTCCAGCTTTACCCTGAATAACATAATCCCATTTGTCTATCTGCCCTGAAAATACCTGCGCAATATTGTAGCCATAGCTCTCGCTCGGCTTTACCAGACTCAATGAATTATTGAGGTAGGTTGACGAACTCAGTTTTTTACCATGTTGCGGTTTTTTGGTAATGTAGTTTATCACACCTCCTGCTGCTCCGTTGCCGTACATCGCTGTAGCACCATTAATAACCTCGATGTGATCGATTGCACTGGCATCTATCGTCCGCAAGTCGCGCCCACCGTTGCGTAAAGGAGTAGACTGTGGAATACCGTCAATCAATACCAAAAAATTGCGTCCACGAATTTTGGCTATAAAATTATTTTGGCTTTCTTCACTGGGTGAAATGCTGGGCACCTTCTGCATCAAGATGGATGGTAGGTTATCGTTGATCTGACGCTGTTGATCGAGCGCCTTACCACCGATATAGGTGATCGATGAGGGTACCTCATCAATATGTTCCGCTAATCGACTTGCTGTCACCACAACCTCATCCAAACTCTGTTGTTCAGCATTCAACGTAAAAGTTTCTAAATCAAGTTTGTCCTCGCGCAATTCAATGTCATGAGATTGCTTACCAAATCCTACGAAGCTTAAGGTCAAACGGTATTTACCATAATCAATATCGGCTAATCTGAAGTAACCATCTTTGTCAGACTTGCTGCTCTTTGCCCCCTGGAGCTGAACATGCACATTTGATAAAGGAATACCTTGTGCATTGACCACTCGACCTGAGATCGAACCCTTTTGATGTTTTTTGGGAACTGAATTATATAAAGGAATTTTACTGATAAATACTGAACCCGCGGAGACTAATGGGTATAATGAAAAAGAACAAGATAATAATGCGATTGTGAGCTTAGATGGGTTAACTTTCATTTCTTGTAGCGGTCTGATAGATGATTATGGTACCGATTAAATTCAAAATAATAACAGTCCAAAGATATCATTATTTTGAATAAATCTAAATATAGGTACAAGAAAAATAATGACAAGCTATCAATTATTGAGCACGCAGCACGGACAAGCCCTATTGTCCGTGCTGCGTGCTTAACCTTCGTGCAACCCCTTACTGTGTAACCTGAAAGCTACTTTGAACTGCGTTAAGTTTGGTATAGAGCGCTGTCAATAAGGATGCTGGCAGATTGAGTTTAAAGTAGTTTGTCAAAACCGACTGTAGCTCCTCCTCGCTGCTGATTTCACTGCTTTTCTTGCCACCCTCATTATCACGGATATTAAATTCCTTGTTGAAAAGCGCGTATCGTGCATGCTCATCGACACGGGTGATCATCAGAAATTTTTTTCAAAGGTAATATGCTTTGGATGCGCTTGCGTAAGCTTTTTTAATGTTTCCAGATCCCCAGAAACACCATCCGATATTGCTATTCGCTCCAGATAGTCTTTTAATGTTGGGTCTTCCATTGTTTTATGAAGTTAAATCTCTATTCTCATTTCCAATAAATTGGGCTTAAACCCTGCTTTGCTATATGCTTTTTTTGCACTTTCATTTTGATCATAAACCTGCAGTCTGACCTCGGAGATATTTCGTTCCTTTGCCCAGCTCGTCAATGCCTCCAGAATCAATTTATTGATACCCTGACCGCGATATTCAGGCTTGACATACATAAATCCCAAATGGACATATTTTGCATACTTTTGATAGGGTTTGGCATCGACTATTTTGGCATAGCCTGATCCGACGATCTGTTCGCCGATTGCAGCAACCAGTACCTCTGCTTCTGCTGATTTTATTAATTCCAGCAGATCATAATAATGAAATTTTCCTTCCTTTAATGTTTCATCATAGGGGCGCTCGGCTGCAACAATGCCCTGTTCAAATTCCAATAATACATCGATTTCATTCTCCTGTGCTTGTCTGATTTTTAGTTCCATTCCTAAGAGCTGTGTTTGTGCTAATTGTAATTATACCTGTTCTAATTTGGGGTAATAAGGGGCTAATGCAATATACAAAAATTGGTGATTCAAGGGGCAGCTTAAATGTCAAGCCGTTGTAAATTGCTGCAAAAGTGCAGAACTTGTTACAGAAGTAAATAACACAATCGATTGCGTTTAATTCCTTTGCGTAACATGTAAGTTTTTTGATAAATTAATAGTAAACAATTAAAGATAAATTATGAGAAAAATTAAATTTGCAGCACTGCTCGGTGCGGCACTGATCTGTTTTGTTTCCTGTCAAAAAACCGTTATAAAATCGGAGACTGAAGAAAAGCTGTCCTTGCGGGCAGCCACACCAGGTCCAAACGGTTATGAGGTCCCCCTGGGCGGGAATGCCTTTATTACAGCAGCACCTTCCGGGGCAGTTGAAGTCATCAATAGCAATGGCTTAGCCAACTGGACCAATGCCAACAGTATTGTGAGCACCTATGCTAAATTGCCACAGGCAGGAACATTAAGTGTGAAAATCCGAGCCAAAGTATTGCCCAATGGTGACAGCAGCGTGGTCAAGTTGACCATCAACGGTGTGAGTAAGCAGCTGAGCCTCAAGGGCGGCACAGTAAAGGATTATACCGTTGGTAACTATACAATAAATGCTGGCGGTTATGTCAAAATGGATCTGCAGGGAGTTTCCAAAACCGGTGGTTACTTTGCCGATGTCTCCCATCTTATTTTGAGCGGATCAGCGACAACCGGTACTGCCATCTACAGCGACAACAATATCAACAATACCTACTATTGGTCAAGACGTGGACCTTCCTGTCACTTGGGGTACACTGTACCGACTAACCAGCAGGTCTCCTATTATTATAGCGAAATCAATGTCCCTGCTGGCGAAGATAAAATCGGTTCCTATTTTATGGCCAATGGATTCGGTCAAGGGTATTTTGGTATGCAGGTCAATTCGGCTACCGAGCGCCGTGTACTGTTTTCGGTATGGAGTCCTTACAGCACGGACAATCCAGCGGAAATACCCGTTGAAGATCGCATTACACTCAACCGCAAAGGAGCTAACACCACGACGGGCGAGTTTGGTGGCGAGGGGTCCGGTGGGCAAAGTTATATGAAATATAGCTGGACAAGCGGCAAGAGCTACAAATTATTGCTTAAAGGTGAGCCCGATGGGAATGGCGCCACTGATTTTACCGCTTGGTTCAATGATCCTTCGGTCAATAGCTGGGTACTGGTTGCGAGCTGGAAAAGACCCAAGATATCTACTTATCTGACCAATTTCCATAGCTTCCTTGAAAACTTTAACGCCGATAACGGTTACCTTGGACGCTCAGCAGATTATAAAAATCAATGGGTAAGGACTGCATCAGGCACCTGGATGCCGGTGGTTCAGGCGAAATTTACAGTGGATGGAACCTATTCCAGCAACCAGCGCATTGATGCCATGGGTGGCAGCAATGGAAATAGTTTCTTCCTTAAAAATGGTGGTTTTTTCAATACCGTGGTCAGCCCGGGTACTATGTTTACCGTAACCAATGGAAATGCTGCGCCTGCGATAGATCTTACGACACTACCATAACCTGAAACGCGACAAGGGATCATCTCGGATAAATATTGAGAAGGGCGGTATAACTATACCGCCCTTCTTAGGTTATATGGATTGCAGATTGGCCTAGAGGCGTTCTTATTTTGATTCAACTAGCAATTCCCCCGAGACAAGCTCTTTACTTTCGGCTCTTACAACAACTTTCCCCTTATTTTTAATAGCGATGATGGCCAGTGCTTTTCCATGAAATGCCTGCCGCGAGGCCGACTGAAAACTCCGGAGATCAGTTGTATTACCGTTGTCGGTAGCCACGATCCTTGCGTCTTCCCCTTCAATGGAAAACCTAATATCATGGGCTGAGTCGGGCACGATGGTACCCTGCTCGTCCAGCACATAGGCATGCACATAAGTTAGTTCATTGCCCTCCGTATTAGGCGTGGATTTTTCGTTGGACAATTTGATTCGATAAGGCTTTCCTGCCGTGCGGACAATTTTGCTCAATACCTTTTGGTTATCCCGATAAGAAATCACTTCAAGTACACCAGTTTCAAAATCAATCGCCTTAAAAACAAGGTCATAACGGTTGGTGTCTCTGGACTGCTCACGGATTTTTTTTTCGTTTAGGTATAGTTCCACCCGGTCTGCCTGATTATAATAAACCACCACATCAACCTTATCGCCCTGTTTCCAGTTCCAATGTGGTAACACATGCAGGACCGGCTTGTCGGTCCAGACGCTTTGGTACAGGTAATATACATCTTTCGGGAACCCTGCTAAATCCACGATCCCGAAATACGAACTCCGTGCAGGCCAGGTATAAGGCGTTGGTTCGCCAAGGTAATCAAATCCTGTCCACACGTACATTCC